>Ga0256407_10002196_pt1 | contig 38036 bp, 36 predicted proteins | sample RumenRJG_04DNA_FD_193489 | JGI IMG/M metagenome (GOLD analysis project Ga0256407, IMG submission 193489) | Bovine rumen microbial communities from Lethbridge, Alberta, Canada - RJG_04 | ecosystem: Host-associated > Mammals > Digestive system > Stomach > Rumen | place: Canada: Alberta... | reverse complement strand
TGCACAAAAACTATGTCATCCTGCAAAATACTGCTGCAGTCAGACGCAACTACGCCCCGTATTTCCTCTATCGAGGCATCCGGACTCAATTGATAATCATGAAGATGCAAATCATTCGTATAATCCCCGCAGAATATCGCATTTGTCGGTGTCTTTCCATCTTCGGAGACCTGTTTTAATATGCCGTCAAGCGTTTCCGCCGGAGCATCCCACCCGTCTTCTGCCTGATAATCCGAAGCAAAGAACAAGGTGTCGACAGGTTCGGCCGGTTTTTCTGTAGCTTCAGCAGCTTCTGTCCCGGCGGTCGTCTCTGCCTGACTTCCTGTCTCTTCCCTAATATTGCCTGTGTGCAGAACTATTACGATCCCTGCTATGGCAATAAGAGAGACTATTAAAGATATAATAAGCAGTATAGATGCCTTTTTCTTTGTCTTCACTTACAGCTTACCTGCTTTCTTTATCTTGACTTCTTGCTTTCAGTCCGTATTCTCTTTCAAGAGAAAGAGCCAGTGGAGTGTCATTGGTAAAATAAGTATCAACGTTCATCCCGATCGCTTTTCTGATCGATGATTCCATGCTGAGTGTCCAGGCGCTGAACAACTTGCCCTTCTCATGAGCTGCCTCGCAATTGCTTTCCGTCATGAGCCCTCTGTCAATACTTACTGAAACTATATCGACATATGGCATTTCCAGACTGTTATAGAAGGATTGCTGACTCTTGCATAAAAACAGCTTCGGCATATCCGGGTATTTTTCATCAAGAGTTCTCAGCACGTCAGTATTAACGGACTGTACCGTTATGATATCTTTGTATCCATATTCATCGACGATATTCCCAAATGCGCTGACAGACGTGCTGTCAGCAGTCTTTAACTCAATAATGTAGTTTATGCTCCTCCCGTATCTGTCGAACACTTCAGACAGCCGGAGTACTTTATTCCCCGCCCTAGTCTTGAGAGCATCTATCTCGTCAGCTGTCATAGACGAATACAAGGCATTGACTCCCGTCATAAACGTTGCGTCAAGATCATGCGATACAAACAAAACGCCATCTGAAGAAATAACCAGATCCTGCTCAATATTGTGCGAGCCTGCGCTTATTGCTTCATCATATGCCTTAAATGAGTGTTCATAAGAGCCTTGTACTCCTCTGTGAGAGTATACGTGGGAAGCTATTCTGTAATCCTCAGCCGGCTTCTCTGCTGCCTCCTCAGCTGTATGTATTGCCTTCTCTTCTGTATGGCGCAATTCTTCAGCCAGCCTGACAGCCTCCTCTCGTCGCACTTCGTTTATAATCATTCCTCTGCGTATCAGCAATGAGGATATGGCCGTGACTGATACAATTATCAGCAATATTGAAAAAATCAGAATTCTTCTTTTCTTCATCTAGGTTTCAGTGAATGACATGAGAAACTTCATATGCTACGCAAGAATATGCATATTCATCGATTTTTTAACCGGCATCTAATTATTAGTTTTCCGCCTAGTTACATCAATAGCCGGCTTTCGCTGGCTATATGCTAATTGTTTTACCTATCCCCATACATATTCTCGTAATAGTTCTGATACTCTCCACTGATGATTTCTTCCCACCAGCTTCTGTTTTCGAGGTACCACTTAATGGTCTTCCTGATCCCATCTTCGAACTTGGTCTCTGGTAGCCATCCGAGTTCGTTATGTATTTTGGTTGGGTCGATGGCATATCTCATGTCATGCCCCTTTCTATCGGTTACATATGTGATCAGACTTTCCGGCTTTCCAAGCTCCTTACAAATCATCTTAACAATATCGATATTGCGCATCTCATTGTGTCCGCCAACATTATAGACTTCTCCGATTCGTCCTCTGTGAATGATTAGATCTATTGCTTTGCAATGGTCTTCCACATACAGCCAATCCCTTACATTGATTCCCTCACCATAAACAGGCAGTGGCTTGTCATTCAATGCATTCGCTATCATAAGCGGAATCAGCTTTTCAGGGAAGTGGTAAGGCCCATAGTTATTGGAACATCTGCTGATAGTAACAGGCAGACCAAATGTCCTATAGTATGCCATTACAAGCAAATCTGCTCCGGCTTTTGAAGAGCTATATGGCGATGAAGTATGAATAGGAGTCTCTTCCGTAAAGAACAGATCCGGCCTGTCGAGTGGCAAGTCTCCATAGACCTCATCTGTCGATACCTGATGATATCTGATGTTGCCATACTTGCGGCATGCATCCATCATCACCGATGTTCCAATTATATTCGTCTGCAGGAATACACCGGGATCTTCAATACTTCTGTCCACATGGCTTTCAGCTGCAAAATTTACTACTACATCAGGCTGCTCTTCTTCAAAGCGCTTGAATACTCCCTCGCGATCACAGATATCGAGTTTAACGAATCTGAATCGATCCGCTTTATCAGCATTATAGCCTTCAGCTCTCTCATCCATGAGGGATGCCAACGTGCTAAGATTCCCTGCATAAGTAAGTTTATCTACACAAACGATCCTATAGTCAGGATGTGTGTCAAGCATGTGAAATATAAAATTGCTTCCAATAAATCCGGCTCCACCGGTAACGATGATTGTCATAGTATGTTCTCCTTCTTATATTTTAAGGGCGGCAATTATGCCGCCCTTAATTCATATTAATATCTCAATTTGCCGTCTGCTACTGCCTTAAGATGTAATCCATATGGGCTCTTTCCATACGCCTTTGCGGATTCAATCAACTCATCATGTGTAATCCAGCCCTGTGCATATGCGATTTCTTCAGGTGCACTTATCTTGATTCCCTGTCGTTTCTCTACCATCTGAACGAACTCAGCTGCTTCGATCAAGCTGTCCATTGTACCTGTATCAAGCCATGCAAAACCTCTGCCAAGCAGTTTTACATCCAACAATCCATCGTGCAGATACATCTCATTGAGAGTTGTGATCTCAAGCTCACCTCTGGCAGATGGTTTTACTGCGTTCGCTCGTTTACTGACATCGCCAGGGTAAAAATAAAGCCCTGTTACTGCATAATTACTCTTTGGCTCTGTGGGTTTCTCTTCAATACTGGTTGCATGTCCATTTTCATCGAATGCAACTACACCGAATCTCTCTGGATCAGGTACATAATATCCAAATACTGTTGCGCGGCCATTCTCTTCTGCATTAGCGGCAGCATCTTTTAGCGTTTTTCCGAAGCCTCTGCCATAGAAGATATTATCCCCAAGAACCATTGCGCCTGGCTCACCGGCAAGGAATTCTTCGCCAAGTATAAAAGCCTGCGCAAGCCCATCAGGGGACAGCTGTACTTTATATGAAAGAGATATCCCAAACTGTGATCCGTTACCAAGCAAGGCCTCAAATCTTGGCGTATCCTCTGGTGTAGATATTACAAGTATTTCCTTTATCCCTGCCAGCATCAGTGTGCTCAGCGGATAATAGATCATAGGTTTATCATAAACTGGCAAAAGCTGTTTTGATGTGACCTTGGTGAGCGGATACAGCCTAGTTCCTGCCCCTCCTGCTAAAATGATTCCTTTCATGTTATAGCCTCCCTTGTATCACATTAAAAGGTTTCCTTGAGCGGAAGCCACTTCTGATCTTTGTCGCTCATTATCAGCTTTGCTCCATCAGAAAGAGAATACCCGCTTCCGTTTGCAGTGCCATCATATTCACCAGTTACTTCAGGCCATTCAATTCCGATGTCAGGATCGTTCCACGCAATGCCGCCTTCATCATTGGCATGATAAAAATCATCACATTTGTAGCAAAACTCAGCAACATTGGATAGTACAAGGAATCCATGTGCAAAGCCTCTCGGAATCAAATACTGTTTGCGGTTGTCCTCTGTAAGAACAACGCCATAGTATTTACCATAAGTAGGCGAACCGAGTCGGAGGTCTACTGCTACATCATAAACGGATCCCTTAATCACTCTAACCAGCTTGGTCTGCGGAAATTTTTTCTGGAAATGCAGTCCACGAAGTACCCCCTTTGTACTCATGCTCTGGTTGTCCTGCACAAATGAGAAGAACAGCCCTTCTTCGTACATATCCTTCTGACTGAACGTTTCCATGAAGTAACCACGGCTGTCTCTATGCACCGTAGATTCTATCAAACAAAGTCCTTCAATACCCCCTAGATCACGTGTTACTTTGATCTGACTCATTATAAATCGGCCTCCTTAAGATATCTTGATACTGCATCTTTCCAGTCTGGAAGAGGTGTAAAGCCTGCCTCAACAAGCTTGCTTTTGTCAAGTCTTGAATTGAATGGTCTGGCTGCTACACTTAAACCATATTCTTCGGTTGTAACCGGTACTACCTTGGTATCCATACCTGCCTGACGATAAATTTCACAGGTGAAATCGTACCAGCTGATATATCCACCCTCGTTGGTTGCATGGTAATAACCGTATTTCTCGGTTTCTATCATATCCACTAGTAGTCTGGCAAGGTCAAAGCAATATGTAGGCGTACCGATCTGGTCATTTACCACACGGACTGTATCGTGCGTTCTACCTACATTGACCATAGTCTTGATGAAATTTTTGCCATTGAGACCAAAAACCCATGCGATACGCACGATGAAGTATTTGTCGATAGTCTCCGATACTGCAAGCTCGCCCTCGAGCTTTGTTTGCCCGTAGTAGTTAAGAGGGGCATAGTTCTTATCATCGGGTTGCCATGGTCTCTCGCCTTGACCATCAAAAACATAGTCGGTTGAGAGATATACCATCTTGGCATCAACAGCCTTTGCGACCTCAGCTATGTTCTTGGTACCCTCAGCATTTATCTTGTGAACAATATTTTTCTTCTCAGGATCTTCAGCAGCATCGACAGCAGTCCATGCTGCACAGTGGATGATAGCATCAGGCTTTATCTCGCTGATAGTAGCAAGAACAGACTCCTTGTCTGTAATATCCAGGCCAACATAAGGCATGACAGTGACTGCGCTATCATCTTTAATGCCAGAGTACTCAGGCTTTATATCTGAGCCTGTGCCGTCATATCCTCGTTTTGCCAGTTCATTCATCACATCATGCCCAAGCTGCCCTCCAACTCCAGTTACAAATACCTTCATATCATCTGCTCCTTTATAACTTTGACCTCTACCGCTACAAATTGCGGCATGTCCGCGCTTCAATAACTCCTTGACAACATCATGTCCCAGTTGTCCATTCATACTAGTTACATAGACTTTCAAACCCTCGTGCTGCTATTGGCTCTTATGATTTCTGTGTGTATCAGTGTTAGCAATTCTTGTACATCTCAGCGTAGTACTGCTGATAAGAACCGATTGAAACTCTCTACATCCATTCTTGGTTTGCCAGATACCAGTCGATGATCTTCACAATGCCAACCTCAAAAGTGGTTTCCGGATACTAGTCATGATCTGCCTTGATCTTAGCTGCATCAATACCATAGCGCCGATTGTGACCGCCTATGTTGTAGCCCTCACCGACCTGCCACCAGTTGCTACCATATCAATCGCCTTGTAGTGGTCTTCGACATAGAGCCAGTCACAAGTATACATACCGTCGCCATAAACTAGAAGCAGCTTATGATTCTTGGCATTATTGATCATCCTTCTCATTCACATCCTAGTGTATTCTCAATTCGTGTGCAGTAAGCATTTCTTACCATATGATCATTTCGCATAGCACCTCTTACAGACCATTTTGCAGATGCGGTAGGAATGGTTGTCTGCTTTTGTATTAAAGTGTGCCCTTATACCATCCCCATCATCTTGCAGTCCAATGCACAATCTCTGGTATTTAAGTATACCCATAAGTCGTTGAAGATTTATGTTACTCATCACGCGGAAGTTTATGTGCTCGTTCCAGCCTGGCTGAGATGGTAAGGACAGAAAGTTTCATTATTCAAAGAACGGAATAGCGGTAAACACAGGTATAATCTTCTCGGCGAAGAAGCCATAGGCAAGTAGGCCTTCATAAAGCTCATCAGCTAATATTTCATCCATGAATATTGTGTGCTTTTATCCACTGATGGCTTAACCTCCTTGGCGGTTTTTTATAGTATCATTCCCACCGGAACCGTGGGTAAAGATATATATTGTTGTTTGGAATATGCAATACTGGTTTATCCGATTAACTCTTTCGCCTTATTCAACGCAACCGCAATTACCTGGTCCATATCATAGTACTTATACTCTCCGAGCCGCCCGCCGAAGATAATCCGTTCTTCTTTATCGGCCAAAATCTTATAAGCCTCGTACAGCTTGCTATTCTTCACGTCATTCACCGGATAATATGGCTCGTCACCAGGCTTCCACTCAGAGCTGTATTCTCTGCTAATCACAGTCTTTGGCAAGTCATTACCATCCTCGTCCTTGCCAAATTCAAACCACTTGTGTTCTATTATTCTTGTCCATGTTGTTTCGCTATCAGTGTAATTCACAGCAGCGTTACCTTGAAAATTCGGCTTATCAATGATTTCTGTTTCAAAACGCACAGAGCGGTACTCAAGGTTGCCGAGACTGTAATTGAAGTATGCATCAATCGGCCCTGTATAAATGATCTTCTCAGCAACGCTATTCCAATGCTCACGATCATCGAAGTAATCGGTATTGAGTTTTATCTCTATTCCATCAAGCATACGCTCGACCATTTTCGTATAACCACCTACGGGAATTCCTTGATAAAGTGCATTGAAATAGTTATTGTCAAAGGTCATCCGGACGGGAAGGCGTTTAATGATAAATGCAGGAAGCTCCGTGCACTTCCGTCCCCATTGCTTTTCAGTATAGCCTTTGACTAACTTCTCATACACATCACGACCGACGAGACTGATTGCCTGCTCTTCAAGATTTCGAGGTTCTCCAGTAATCTCTTTCCTCTGCTCCTCGATCTTCGCAGCTGCTTCTTCAGGCGTAACCACACCCCACATCTTATTAAAAGTATACATGTTAAAGGGTAGGGAATAGAGTTCACCGTGGTAATTAGCAACAGGGGAGTTTGTAAACCGATTAAAGTCTGCAAAGCGCTGGACGTAGTCCCAAACAGTTTTATTGTTGGTATGGAAAATATGAGCTCCATAGACATGGACTTTGATTCCCTCCACATCCTCGGTATAAACATTTCCCGCTATATTCGGCCGTTTATCGATAACAAGGACGGATTTGCCTGCATCTGTCAATTGTCTTGCTATTGTGGCTCCGTAGAGGCCGGAACCAACTACTAAATAGTTAAACATAATATACACCTCTTATAAATCAACTAACTTCTGTATATATGGGATTTTTTTAATTGTTGCTGTTGCTACCAAACTAGTAATAAAAATACATATGCACAAACATACATTAAGCACAGGAATCTCAAACCCATAAAATGGTTGAATCATTCTATAGAAGAATATATGGAGAATATAGACTCCCATAATCAATGGAGATATGAAATTGACAACTTTAATCAGTTTTGTATTTGTAATATGAACACTAGATAAAACCACAAAGATTGCGCAAACTCCACCAATCATCAAAAGGTTATCATAAAAGTATTCAACCAAATCGATTCCACACAGACGATGGCCGATAAAGTATTCATAACAGACAAGAAGAATGATAATAGGAACTGTGCCCATTTTTGTTTTGCGTATGACCGAAATATCTATTTTAAGATTTCTTAATAGCCCGCCCATATAGTAATATAGAACCCATGTCCAAAGTCTTAATGGTTGCCGAACATACTCTTGAACTGACCTCCCATATGATAGAGCATATCTTGTTGAAATAAGATCAATAACCGCACATAGGATTATTAGGGCTATCAAAAAAATGATGTTTTTCTTCTGGACTTGTTTGCTTAGAACTGGTGTTAACATGTAAAGAATTATCAATGAGCCAAAAAACCAAAATTGATAAAAAGTACCCTTCTGCCAAAACATTGCTGTTGCAGTTTCATAGATTGGATTATACATACTATGTCCCGTAACAAGCCTAACAACATCATATATACAAGTCCATAAGAAGGCTATATAAATCATCTTAAGTATTCTCTTACAAAAATACTCTATAGTATTATTCTTTCGATTTAAGATGAAATATCCATGAACAACAAAAAAAGAGGGAATAGCAAACCCAACCGCATAATAAAGTACGCGATTCAGTTCACTACTATCTCGCCCAATAAAGTGTAAAACAACAACCCCAAGGCACGAGATAATTTTTAATATATCAATCCCTATGTTTCGTTTATTGCTCATACTAACTCCAGCTAAAGTTCATTAAGTTCTACGAACCTTCTTACGAATTGTATTGAAAACTTCTAGCAATAAAGGCTCTTTAGCGACATATAGCACAATGCCATAAGAGATAAAGAACGCTGACGCAGATATCAATAGTGTTAGGAAGTTGCCGATATTTACATTCTTAACCCATGTAGAGCATAAACAGGAAATCACAATTCCAATAGCAACAGTTATCCAATTTATCTCTTTATAAATATCTTTAATGCTATCTTTTAGATAGATTACTTGAACAAGCCAAACTACAATTTCTGCTACAAGTGTTCCGATTGCTGCTCCAGAAGATGCGAATTTCGGAATTAAGAACAAATTAAGGATCAAGTCAACTATTGCTCCAGCTATTTCAGAGTATAGTACTATTGCTTCCTTTCCAAGCGGCACCAATATCTGCAAACCAGTAATGTTTGACATTCCAATAAAAAGGAGTGTGGGCATAATGATTTGCATTGGAATAATTGATCCTTCAAATGCGTTCCCAGATAAAAAGAAAATGCCTTCCTTTGCAAAAATAATAAAATAAACCATTAATGGAGTAGCAAGCAAGATTACAAACCTAAGTCCCTTTTGAGTGATTTCATAAAACTCTTTTTTTAAGTTCTTTTCCAGGTAATACGAAGATCGAGGCAGGAGAACCACTCCGAGAGAAGTGACTATACTAACAAGAATACTTTTAATTTTTACAGCTGCATTATAATATCCTACATCAACATCACTTTTCATCAATCCAAGCATCACAGTATCAAGGTGAACATATATGGTGGCGGCACATGCCATCCCAAAAAACACAAGCACCGGTTTAAAGTGTTTCTTTATATCTAGCTTCACTATAGGGCGGATTGATACAAACTTATGAATGTTTAAATAATTAAAGATATTAGAAGCTGATGCAGCAAAGATTGAGATTGCACCATAAATAACATAGTCTTGCTCTTGGTGAACAAATATAAACATTGCTATTACTGCAATAAACTTAAATACAATAGAGCGTATTGTAATATATGTATATCGTTCTAATGCTTTATAAAGCCATTCCATGCCTATTGCATTAAATAGCATAGTTAAACTCACAATAATCTGCAATGTCCTCTCTTTTTGTAATTGCGGAATAGTAAAGAGCATTATAAAAAAAACAACATAGGTTATTATTGTGAGAAGTAGGTTAAGCGCAAAAATCTCCTGAACAGCTTGAGAAAGCTGTTTTCTATCATCTCGGATCTTGGCACAAAAACGAATCCCATATGTGGGGATTCCCATTTGCGCAAATAAAGCAAAATATGAAATTACTGATGTTGCAAACGAAACCTTACCAGTTCCTGCTGGTCCAAGTACTCTAGATACATATGGAAACGTAATGAGAGGAAAGATGAACGTCGACATAGTTAGTATCGAGTTCATAATAAAGTTCATCTTTAGAGAATTCTGTTTCCCTTTGTTCATTTAACTAATTAGTCCTCCCATTTATCCACACTGCCGATAGAAGTTACAAAAAAAGGTCATGTGTTCCAGAAAATCTATATCTGAGATTTTGATTTCTTTCTCCGATTTTTTTTGCTGGCACACCGCCATAAACACTATATTGTTCACAGTTTTTTGTAACTACTGCTCCACTGGCTATGACGCAACCGTCCTCAATTGTTACACCAGGCAATATTGTAACATTACTGCTTATCCAACACTTTGCTCCTATTATTACTGGTGCACTTTCGTAAGCAAAGTCTTCATCTTGGAGATCATGCTGAGCGGTCCATATACGAACATCAGAAGAGAAATTACAATCTCGGCCTATCGAAACGCCCCCTCGTGCATCTATAACATTATCGTCCCCAATAATGGTTCCTCCACCAATATGGCATTTATACCCATCGCGGAAAATGGTTCCTTTATATATCACAACAGTACTATCCATTTCAATCTTGAAAACATGTCTATAAATGCAATTCCGGAGCCAATGAAATGGAATGAGTGACACATTCCTATTTGAAACTTTATTAACGCCATTGATAAAAGGCATTACTTTACTCAGCCCGCCAGACTTTATATTATTGAAGTCTGTTCTATTGTGGAGGATAGGCTCTGATACCGCTTTCTTCTCAGCTATTTCTACTTTTCTCTTTTGTCTCGTATACCACAATGAAGAAATAAAGAATGCAAATAGTCTGAATCCCCATCCCAGCAGTATAATAATTGTAACAGCATAGACTATATATATCATATATTATCTGGCCCCTTGCTACATTTTCCAATCAATATTCTCTTTAAGTACCTTGTTTGGCAGGCCTGTAATAATCGTTCTTGGTTGAATCACGTTGTCTTTATGGTTAATTACGCTTCCAGCGGCCACGACTACTCCTTCTGGAATTACTGTTCCTTTTAGTACCAACGAGTGACTTCCTACCCAGACATGATCTCCTATCACTACATCAGCATTATCATTTACACATTCGCCATTTAAAAGAATATGATGAAAATCCGTATCCATTATCTGTGTATTCCAAGATACTGCACAGTTCCTGCCAATTGATACTAACTTAGCAGCTACAATATGAGTTTCCCCCATAAAACGCGTGTTAGCACCAATAATCAACCTACTATCCTTGGAAACAGTGCATATTTGGCACCCCCCTGAAAAAAATGGCATCTTGAAATACTATAGTACCATGGTTTTCAATAACGATAGGTTTGAAATATGCAGTTCCTGAACCGGCTCCTTTTAAACCAAATCTCACTTGTCCGAATTTGATAGGTCCATCAATTACAATTCTTCCCTTCAAACTCTTTAGTTTTGTTCTATGCGAGACAAGAATAGGCAGATGTATAGCATCCTTAATTCTCAACTGTGAAAAATTAAAAAAATTTGTCTTGGGTAATGATAAAAGCATTTCAAGCATTTGAGATATTTTCATACCGCCACCTACAACCTTTATTTATTATATGTGTTTTATACCTTTGTTCGTCCAACGCCAGCACTATATATATTATCTTCACGTTTCTTTCCTAAGGTCCTGAGTCCGTCTAAATTCAGAACAGGAGCCAAACATAACAGCATAAGATTATAGCGCAGTTCGATAAGTTGAGGATCAAAGATGGAATGTAGTGCTAGAAAAGAAATAGTTATACAAAGAAATACATTATTGTCTTTAACTCCTTTTTTCATTAAAGCGATATATGCAATGCATACCAGGGCCAGAATAATCCACCCATACACAAGTGCGATATTAATATAGGATGAATCAACATAAAAATATCCTACAGTATCGCTAAATGACTTTTGTAGACTTGTATTCCATTGAACAAGTTGACCAAGTGGAGAGATGGTATATTCGGTTAAAGCGATGTGAGCTAATCTTAGTCTTCCCGCTAGGAGAGAGTTTAAAACAAACCACCTTGCATTTGAAGGGTTATAGTTGATTGCTGTAAAAAACGCAGTAAATACGCTAATTGGAAACACCGAATAAAACACCGTTTTTAGTATCCCATTCTCATCAATTGGTTTCTTGATAAACTTAGCCAAATAAGTCAATATTGTGACAATTCCACACATGACAAACACTGCATTTGTATTGGTTTTTATATATATAAAAGCATTTACAATCTCGATAACAACAACATGCCAAATCTTCAGCTTATCTCCCTTAATAAGAAGATAAACCAGTACAAGATGGAAAAAATAGTTTGCCCCATATGTAGTATAGTTAAAGCCCAAGCCTTCACGGGCAAACGAATATCCTATCTGGATTATTGCCGTATTATCTATTATACCTACCATGCTTGCAATAATTGTTATTGCCAAAATAACAAACTGAACTCGGCATGCGTCCCACATAATTTTGTAAGGATCATACTTTCGTGCAGCTAACAATATTACAAGGGTATCTATAATAATTGTCCTCTCAGAGGTAAATGTAACAATGACCGCCAACCCAATAATTAAAGGCAATAGTAATAGCTGACTCTTTCTTATTGTAGATGAAACAACAAGGCGAAGTAATAAAAAAGCATATACCAGTATTCTAGAAACTGTCACTAACGCACCCATAGGGAGCATTCCTGAAAACTTAGTCTGAGCCAGCATATTTGTTGCAACATAGAGGATTACAATGAACCCAAATAATTGTTGCATCTGTATTTTTCTAGCTTTCATAACACCATCTATTCCTTTTACTTGCTACTGACCTTTCTCATAAACTCTCCTGGATCAATAGTTTTCCCACTATTTCCTCTAATCCCGTCCCAAAAAGCTTTTAATAAACAAGTACACCTAGTTGCTTTGAATCCTTTATACTGGCTGTGTACAAGAGTTGCAGCCTCTTCTCGTAAGATTTCTTTCATAACCAAAAGATGTCCGATGCTTCTCTTGCTTTTGGATTTTTGAAATTCCGAGATAAAAAGTAGTCTATTCCGATACTTGTAATACTCTTTCCAATAGCGACTTGGATTAATCTTGTTTGTACTTTCGATTATATCTCGATGATTGATAACAGCGTTTTTAATCAAATATAATGTAAACTGGCGACTTACACGATACATATACTCTGTATCGTCACCATATATGAACAAGCTCCCATTAGGGATACCCACGGTTAATATGGCCTCTCTGCTAACTAGCGGGCCTACAAACGCATTTGTTTCCACTTCAGTTATATCAGAAAACTCATCAAGACTCCGACCGATTGCAACATCTTTATCTAAATACTTGCTCTCCTTTTTATGGTGGGCAAACTGAAATTTTTGTAGTTCAACACCATAAATCATTGGAACCAGCGCGCCAATATTTTCCAAATTGCGATGAGCGAGGAGTTTTTCAAGGCAATCTGGTCTTGGAAAGGCATCATCATCCATGATCCATATCCAATCGTATTCATATTCTTTATCAAGAATATATTTCATACCCATTTCAAAACCGCCAGCCCCACCAAGATTATCTTGCGCTGTTACTACCTCAACAAATGAATAGTTGAGTGCCAACTCATCAATCACCTTTTTATGTTCATTTGTGCTTGCGTTATCAACAATAATCATTCTTAGTACAGGGAAGGTCTGCAAGGAGACAGCTTCAACTAACCGCTTTAGAAAATGACTACTGTTATATGTCACAGTCGATATAATAACTTTATCCATTGCTATTCTCCTTGCTGACATTCTCTGCTCTTTTTTTCACAACTATCTCATCAATAAGCTATTATAGAGCTTATATGTTTTCTTTGCAGAATTTTCCCAATTATATTTCTTCTGTATCATATTATTAATTATTTTTTTGCATTCTAAACGTTGTGCCTCTGTCCAATTAGTAAATACACAAAGTGCATTTGCTAAATCTTTGGCATCTTCGCTTCTAAATAAAAGTCCAGTTTTTCCTTCTTCTGTCTCCTCAACAAATACAGGCACGTCGCTTGCAATAACAGGTTTTTCGTATGAATATGCCATTAGCAATGCCCCGCTTCCATATATTGCTCTATATGGAAATAGGCAGGCATCGCTCCAAGCAAACAATTCTGGCAACTCAGAGTCATCAATCCTACGATTGATTAATTTGACACAGTCTGATATTTTAAGATCTTGTATCATAGCATCATAATTGGTAGGGTTCTGTTCTGTATATTGCTTCCCTGCAATAACAAACTCCATTCTCTTTCTACTTTCAAGTGGTATTCTTGAGATTGCAGATAATAGGATATCAACACCTTTATATTGCCGTATTACTCCGAACATTAAAAAGTGTATCTTGTTGTCATCTTTCTTTTCAACTGGCGTTTTAATAACTTCATAGCATCCATGTGGAATTACAAATATTTTGTCAGCTTCGATATTAAAATCCCGCACTAATTGCTTTTTGCACTCTTCATTATGAACAATAAGTGCATCACATAAACTATAGAAATTCTTGTATAATTTTATATCTTTATGACTGGCCTCATGTGGCAATAGATTGTGAACAGTATGTACTAATCTCGACCTTTTGTTCCTTCTTCTATAGAGTATCATCTCTGCTTTAGCGTTCTTAAAGGTTTGTACATGAACAATGTCGTATCTATTACTTTTTGTTTGCACCCAAAGAGAAATAAGTGCCTTCAAATAACTAATTAGTGCGATAGCCTTACCTTCTCCGCCCTTATATAATACATTTCTCCGATCGATTCCTGGAGTAAAACAGTTCGCATTTGTACGGCAAAGAACTGTTAGCTGAACATGTTGACTCAATGATTTAGTGAGTTCTTCTGTATACGTATTGCCCGGAGAAAAATGCTCCACCATCAATACTTTCATGTCTGTATTTTCCCTTTCGCTATCGGCACTCATTCTTCTTTAATTGATTATCATCTTTCGCAATACAATATTGCATCTATAAAGCCCTTATACATACATGCAATACTGACTTCCCGCTCATACTCTTTAGCGCATTCCTGCTGCATATATGCTAAATGCGACTCGTCTCTCAACAAGGCTAACAGCTTTTCCTTGTATTCCACTTCGTCTTTTGTGATGAATCCGGTCTTTCCCTCTTTTAAATAGTAAATCTCAGGAGGCTGGAAGCCTTGCATTGTTACTGTCGGCATTCCCCAGAAAATAGCCTCGTTGATGCCCAATCCAACGCTGACTGGGATGCTGAAGACATCTCCTATTGCCCACACTTCATTGCCCTCGTCACCGTATTTCTGACCCATATAGTAGAGGTTTGAAGCAGAATCAAACTTGGCCTGTAGGTCAGGAGTGATTCCCGCTCCCATGGCTACAACTGCCACATCATCTTGTCCCGCCAGTGAATCAAGTAATAGGCCAATTTTCTTGCTTTCCTTTAACCTGCTAACGTACAGAACGACCTTGTTTTCCTTTATTCCATATTTCTGTTTAATGGCTTCCCGGTCATATCGACCCTTATCGATGTCGGAGCAATCAACCGTATTGTAAGCAACAAACAGTTTTTTTCTGTTTTTTTCCTTGAAATTCTCTATCATCTCAGGTGTATATGTGACCAAAGCATCGCAAATATTATGGATGTGATGATAGATCATATTTTTGATCACATTGTTCGGGTCTGTATCGCTTACCCCTTTGTTCCAGAAGATGACGGAGATATGTTTCTTCTTACAATAATGAATAATGGGAAGTTCAATTTTATCTTTCAGGTGCAAGAAGACAATGACAACCGCAGGATTCAGCTCATCGATTAACCTCTCATAACCGGAAATGGTCATTGGAAGTGTATGAGCTATAAACCTGTAGGTATACCCTGCATCCTGAAATTCATTTGAAAGAACATGAAACTCAAACCCGTCTTTCAGAAAGTGATCAGCAAAATAGTTATATACTTTCTGTCTATAGTGAAAAACATAATTTGAGATCAGCAATACTCTTTTCATTTATCTTTCCCCATCGACTTCAAAACTTCCCGGTAAAGAACATCTCATATCCCTCAAGCAGAGCTTTACTAGTATGCTCCCAGCTCAGTTCATTGATTACCCGATTTCGACCATACTCGCCCATGCGCTTCCGTTTTTCTGGATCCTTCAGCAGTTCAATAATCTTTTCGGCCATGTCAACTGCATCGTTGTTCTTAGCATACAAAGATGCTTCCTGGGCTGAATATTTTCCTTCTGTAAGATCAAACTGAACGATAGGTTTTGCCAGCGCCATGTACTCAAGGATCTTGTTCATGGTGCTCTTATCGTTCATGCTGTTGTATTTGTCGCTGTTCACGCAGACGTCTGCTGTGTTGAGGTACTCCAACATCTGTTGATCCGGCGCTCGGCCGGTAAATTCCACACAATCATCAAGTCCCATATCGTGAGCTTGCTTCTTAAGTGCCTCTAAGTGCGGACCACCACCGACAATACCCCAGAAGACATTATTCTCACGTTCCTTTATATATTTGGCTGCTTCCAGAAGATACTCAACACCCTCCTGCTGCCCGATAACACCAAGGTAGCCAACCATATATTTGTAGCCACGCTTTATGGACTCCACCGGCTCCATGATTCTCATACGTTCAAGCTTTGGGCCACTGCGCAGTACAATCACATGATCCGGTTTCATCTTGCCGCGTTCAATTGCGATCTTCTTATAGCTCTCGTTGGTAACGAAAGCGAATGTGCAATGCTTGTAGGTTTGCCGCTCGAAGAACAACTGGCTCCAATACAGCGGTCCGCTGGCATGACCAAACTTAGCTTCGAAGAGTTCCGGGCAAATATCATGATGGTCGAAAACATATTTCACACCGTACTTCTTGAACTTCCGGGCAACCATATAGATATCATCGGGTGGATTGCATCCGTGGATAACATCAAAGCCGATCTCCTTATAGATTTTCTGAGCAAGCCTCGTTTCTTCACGAAGCGCAGAGGTATACTCCTTCAGATAGCCGACCGCGCCATTGCCTTCTTCTGGGAGATCATGTCTAAAGATATGGACTCCTTGCAAGAATTCTTCTTCCTGTGTATAGCCCTTCCCTTTCGGGCAGATCACAGACACAGTGTAGCCATTGGCAGCCAGTGTGGTAGCCTCCTGCCAAACGCGCGTGTCAAACGGAACTGGAAGGTTCTCAACTATGATTAGTACTTTGCGGTCAGAATTACCCATCTTGCTTCTCCTTAATTGTATTCACGAGGAACTCGATTCGATATGTTGCACACGACTTCATATCCTATAGTTCCTATGCACTCAGCCATGTCATCAGCTGTAAAGTTTTTGCCATCTATAAGGACTACTTCATCACCTGGAACAGCCTCTATTTCAGTAACGTCAACCATAAATTGATCCATACAAACTCTGCCGACTATTGGTGCGCTTTGCCCATGAATCAACACATGCCCTTTATTGGAGAGCATTCGATTGTAGCCGTCTGCATATCCCGTTGAAATAACAGCTATCCTCATCTCTTTATCTGCCGTAAACATTCTTCCGTAACTGACGCTTTCACCGGGCAAAACAGTTTTTACCATAGTCACAGTACTTTTCCACGTTAATGCCGGAGTAATCTCAATAGGCAACTTCATATTGTTGTCTGGCAATAATCCATACATAATGATCCCCAACCGATCCATATTGGAATACTTGCTCTTGTAATTCAGACCACCCGCTGAATTGATACAATGCCTATAAGGGATCTGTAAATCCTGTACTCTTTCAAGTACAGTATCAAATTTTTCAATCTGCGTACGAGTAAAATCAATACTCTCCTTATCGATTGTGTCAGCTACACAGAGGTGAGTAAAGATACCCTCAACATTTAACTGACCCTCACATTCGCGAATAAACTGCTCACAATATTGAGGATCGTCCGCTTTGATTCCAACCCTGTTCATTCCTGTGTCAATTGCGATATGTACTTTAGATTTCACTCCTGATTCGAAAAGCGTTTGTTTATATTGTTCGGATATAATAGCCTGCGATAGGTTGAAGCTCTCCAAATCTATAAATCTGCTTGGCGGCGTATAACCCAATATAAGAATTAATCCCTCAATTCCATTGTCACGTAACTCAATGCCTTCATCAACAGTCGCAACTGCAAACTGAAAAACCCCAATTTCTTGCAGTTTTCTTGAAACAGGAACAGCTCCATGACCATACGCATTTGCCTTAACTACAGCCATTACGTCACAACCAACGTAGTCTTTATATGCACGGTAATTGGCTGCGATTTTTCCTAAGTCAACCTCAGCCCACGATCTTCCGTTTCCCATTCTTATTCACCCGATCTGATGTTGTTCACTGCCCAGTTGTATTTGCCTCTCAAAGTAAGCTGTAGTTCATCAACAAACTTAATCTCTATATCGAGCAGTCCTTCGCAGCGTCTGGAGATATTTTTTTTGACATTGTCAATTTCCTGTTCAGACATCGGAGCATCAAGAACTATTCTGAGTTCAGCCTTTCCAGGCTCATCCTGAACATACTGATACCTACGGATTTTCTTCAGTTCTTCCACATGAAGTGTCATCGCACCTTTGAAAATCTTCTGACCGTTTTTGCTCAAGAGATGAACTTCACTGCGTTTGTGACCAACAAGTTTCTTATGTCCCTGGCCATCAATTTGAACAACATCATCTGTTGCATATCGAATTAAAGGCATCTTGCGGCTCAAGAATCCTGTACAGACAATTCGATATTCATCAGGAGTATCTGTCGGTATAAGCTCTGTCAAGCCATAGTAATCATTAAACACACATCCGCTTTCATAAATCTCAGCAAAGCATGCTCTCTCTGTGTGCCCATAGTATGAATCAACCTGGCATCCCAACACCTTTTCAATATATTCTTTCTCCTCCGGGCTACAATTCTCGGCGTAGTATACTACGTGCTCTATCTTGAGTTTTCTTCCCGACTTCTCAAGCAGCTGGGCAAAAAGATATATTGCAGACGGATAACCCATTACATATGTAGCACCAAACTTCTCGATATCATCACAGATAGCATCAATCTGGTTATCCTTAAAAAGCCGGAATGGTGAGATAACAATCTCATTCTTCAGAGGAGAATAATAATAATCCTGATCTTTGTTGTGCCCCCAAAAAGCAACTGTCTTTGTGTGCAACGGATCGTACCCAAACTTTGAGAGAAAGTGGGTAACTACTGCTCGTTCCTTATAAATTGAGTCTTTATCAAGAAGCACCGTCAGTGCTTTACCGCTGCTTCCTCCGGTAACTGATTTATAAAACGGCAGCTTATCATCCGTACTATATAGCCGTTCTCCTGCCTCAATCGCCACATCTTTTTCAAGCAACGGAAGGCGTTGCAAGTCTTTTATGCTCTCGATGTTGTTTACATCAATGTCACACTCATCAAAGAGATCCCTATAATAGGGAACCTTAGCATAGGCATATTGAAGCAGTGAAATCAACGTGTTTAACTGTATCTTATCTCTCTGCTGAGGCGTCATGGAGTCATACTCGTCAAGCTCCTTCCATGTTTTTAGGAAGGTTTTATTTTTTACCATCAACCTAATAAAAACCGGAGCAAAGGCATATTTAACACCCTTTGGAATCTTTTCGTATATTTCTTTTAGCTTGTTTGTCAGGCTCATTATGGTTCAGTTACCTCCAACGAGTTCACTTCAATACGATCTCAACCACACACTCTTTATCGAATGCTATCTCTATACCGCTTGTCTTGCAGTATATTCCATATTGGTCTGAATACATATGTGGTGTAATCTGGTATTGGCCACAGTTCATCATTGCGATGCAAGTATCTTCTCTATATAGCAACACTCCATCAATGCTCTCTTCCACTTTAATATCAGGAGCGAGAATATAATTGGCTGTTGCTTTCGTATCCGGTGAAACCTGATCGCCAATCTTCAATCGACGCTCTCCGTCAAAACTCAGCGCCCTGAAATGCTTTATCGGGCTGTATCCGTCATGATCCATAACAAGCGTTACATGGCCGCTCTCCTGCTCACAAGACACAAGTTCCGCATTTGCCTTACGTCCCCACAAGAATGCACCGAGCATCTCCGACTGATCTTTACCGTCAACACAAACTGTATTATGATTTTGGGTCTTCCTAAATTCATTTCTATCTACCAGATCACAGTGGTAAATATAAGTACCCGGATCAACAAAGACTGGTTTGCCACGATAGAAGAGCTGAAAGCTCAAAGCATCCGCATGACCATGTGCAGCAATACTGCCAAATCCAAGAGCGGCATGATCAACTCCAACCAGCACTTCGTTATCCTTGCTACGGAGAATGCTGTTTCCACCTTCTTTATATACTCTATATTGATCCGGCACATACTTCGGTTGCTTTTCGTATTCCTCTATCTCATCTTTTGTAAAGAGCCACCGAACAGTTTCCGTTATTTCTCCATCTATATATTTCTCACCTAACAGGATGCCTAAAAGTTGCAGAACATACTTGTAGTGGTCTATCTCTCCGCCTTCAAGATCAAGAATCTTCCCCTCGTCGTCATCGCCAAAAACAGCGACCTCACCGTATCTCCCGATGCAGTCGGCCACATAACAGCACATCTTTTGCAACATAGGTTTCCAGGACACCGGAACCGCTATGCCATTCTTTACAAGCAACCTCATCATCAATCCCATAGCTTCCATGTAGAAAGACTGATAATGAAGTGATAGTTCCTTATTGACCCCATCATTATAGTTTTGAAGTGGCAATTCTCTCGTAAGTAAATTGAGAGCCAAATCGATCCATTCCTTATGGTCAAACAATACTCCGCTCTGGCCAATGGCGAATGCTTCTACAATCAGATGGTTATTTGCAGAGGAAAATCTGGAATAATGATTAGCGATGTAGTCAGTCATGTTAATGATACCGATACGGAGCCTTTCTAGGAGCTCCTTCGGTGCTTTTGCATACGACAAAAATCCATATGCATAACACCAGTTACTGCATCGTATCGCCACTTCCATTACACTGGTCCAACTTATTCCATGGAGGAAGCTATTATTTTCATTCCAGTCATTGAACAGCAATTCAAGCTCTGATAAATACCATTCATCCCCACTTGCAGTGTAGTCCTTTGCAAGCAAGGCAAATTGGAAATGCCGATTCAATTCCCAATTGGTTCTGGCATCTCCAATATCGTCACGTTGTTTATATTCGAGCTTGTAAGAAAACGTATCTGGCCATGTGTTTTCTGTCTGGAAACCTGCATTCCACCGTCTCTTATATTCTTCATAATTCGCACCGGCAAGAAGATGGATTACTGTGTTTAAAGAATATGAAGAGTTCTCAATGTTGAGAAACAGTCTTTCTGGGTGGGCTTCAAGAGATAAATTCTTCTCGTTAAACACTTCTGAAGTTACATCTATACGAGAATTACTAAACTTTTTCTCCTCTTGTTTCTGGATATTTTTTTGGGAAAGACGCCACAGCACCTCTGGGATGCTCATCGCCTTAAGCCTTCTTATAAGCCATGATACATTGGCCATGACGTCTTCTCCTTTACTTAGACCGTCTCTACAATCTGTTTCAAACGTCTCGTTATTGTTTGATACGAGAACTTTGTTAAATATAAGTGCCGTTGCTTCTTCAGCATGTCAACGCAGCCCTCAGGATTGCTGTTGATTTTTTCGACAGCATCGACCAGGTCATCATCATAGTTATGGATTAGAATAGCCGAATTCTGATCTACATACTCCTTCATAATGTCCGTGTCAGTAGAGATAACCAATTTATTAAGCCTCATGCATCTCAACATAACAGACTGACCTGAAGCACCGGTGTTTTCCTTGAAGGGTAAAATACATGCTTTTGATCTGGTCAGATAATCATCGAACACTTCCGAAGGTGTATCAAACAATATTCTAATCTTATCACCAGTATAATGATCATTGAACTCAACCAAGTCCGCGTTGTTCTTTGAGCCAATCAGTACCAGTTTCTCCTGCGGTAAATTCTTTACCCAACCATTAAGTAGAGAACGGTAGTCCCTGTTGGAATACCCTCCCCCGAAGAAAAAATCCCCTGTTACGGTTTCATCCTCGAAGTCGATCGGGGTATTACCCCAATCTCCATAAGGAATATAAATCATTGATTCCTTAGACAATCCGAGGGTCTTTTGGTACATCTCAACTTCACACTCAGAGAAAACCACAAAGTGAACATTCCTTGAATTCAGTAATTTGAGTATCTTGCTCATTGTTGTTTGAGCTTTCTTACTGTGGATAAAAAATGCCCACCATAGAATTGCCTTAGGCCTAATGATATGCAGTTTATTCATGAGCAGGAGTAAAATATTGCTGGCATTTCCTATGGCTAACACAACTTCAGCATGCTTCAATCTTGAACGATTTTTCAACAGCCCAGAAATACTGTGTACTCCTTCAGATAAATGTTCCTTGCCAGACTTTATTGATTTTCCAGTTCCATCGAAAAGCTCAATTGACTCAAAGCCAAGACTGTCTTTCATAAATTGGCATGCACTCGAATAAGTATTTTCATTCGGCCTAAGAACAATTCTTTTCATCGATTAAAACTCCGTCGTTGCCATATCTCTTTCGAGTCTCATTCCTTGGTTTGCATTACCATTAATGTTACCCCAGCTAATTCCTTCATAGTTTCCATCGTAATCAAGTTCGCTGAACTGCCGCACCAGATCAACAATGCACTTATGAGGATATCTTGCCGGAATTTCGGCAAACTCTTTTTCTTTATTGGTGATTACAAGCACATCACATTTGTTGCACACAGCGTCCAAATCATCCGTGATAATCTCATGGAGGTGTGGAAGCTTTGCAGCAATAAAGTCTGCATTGGTGCCTGTCAGCTGGGATACTCTTACATTCTTATCATAGATGTGGATCTCATATCCCTTGCCATAGAGAGCCTCTGCAACATCTACAATGGGGCTGTTTCTCAGATCGTCCGTTCCAGCCTTGAAACTCAAGCCCAGAATGCCAACCTTTTTTCGTCCTTTGCTTTCAATAATCTCAACAGCAATCTTTTTCTGGATCTCATTAGAAGGGTCAATAGCGTTCATAACAGGAACATCGACATAAAGGTCATGGGCCAGTGTCCTTAATGCCTTAGAATCCTTCGGAAGGCAGGAGCCACCATATGCAAAGCCGGGCTTGAAATAGTACGGGGAAATATTCAGCTGCTTATCTTTGCAGAAAATCTCCATAACCTTATGGCTATCAATATCAAGAGCTTTGCATATATTGCCGACTTCGTTACCAAAGACAATCTTGAGAGCATGAAACGTATTGTTCACATACTTCATCATCTCAGCCACCTTAATCTCTGTGCTGATGAACTCACCGGGAATGTCTTTATACAATTCGCGGAACTTTTGTTCTGCCACCTCACTGTCGGTACCAATCAGCGTAAGAGGAGGCTCCATGTAGTCTTTAACTGCTGTTCCTTCACGCAAGAACTCAGGATTAGAAACAACTGTGAAGTCCTTACCACGTTCCTTACCAGATGCCTCAGCGATGATTTCACCAACTTTCTGGTTTGTTCCCGGAAGCACGGTGCTGCGGATAGCAACGATATGGAACTCGTGCTTATCCTTCATAGCTTCACCAATCTGGCGTGCGACACCATAGATATAATTCAAGTTCAGGTGCCCTTCCTTGCTACTGGGAGTGCCGACCACAATAAAGGAAATCTCAGAGTTATGAACTGCATAGTGATAGTCCATTGTAGCCTCAATAAGTCCTTTATCATGTCCTTCTTTGATCAACTCATCAATATCAGCCTCTATGATGGTCGGTTTCCCCTGATTGATCAAATTCACCTTATTTTCTGACACATCATTGCCAATAACATGATGCCCCAGCTTTGCAAGGCAAGCAGCGCCAACACAGCCAACGTATCCGAGTCCAAAGATGCTAATTTTCATTTTCAAGTTCCTCTTTCCTTTCAATATCTGATCTTTAATAAAGTTGCTTCGCCTAATGTGTGGCATCTTCCTAACCCTGCAGGGAGGAAAATGCAATCACCTTTCTTATAGCGCATTGGTCGTCGTCGCCCTGGAGTTTCCAACCCTCCATCTCCGTCAACACAGAGCAATACTTGAAAGGAGTTCTCAGATACAGAGAAAGAAAAGCCCTTCGTGATCTGTATTTTTTCAACTTCAAAGTATTGGCAACGCCCCAGGATTTTTCTAGAACAACCGGGGAAATAATGTGTCAACCTTGGTTTCTGCTTCACCTCTGCACCCGTCTTCATATTAAGAACTTGTACAGCCTTATCGAAGTGAAGAGGCCTTAGTTCACCGTGTTTATCTCTTCGGTTATAGTCATAAACACGATAAGTCACGTTTGAACTTTCCTGGATTTCAGCAAGTAAGATCCCTGCACCAATCGCATGTACAGTGCCAGGTGAAATGAAGAAAACGTCCCCCTTCTTTACAGGAACATACTGCAAATGCTTCGAGAGGGTTCCTTCTTCAATCGATTTCTTTAACTGTTCGGTGGTAACATCATGCGAAAACCCATGAACCAATTTCGATCCTGGTTTGGCATCCAGTACATACCACATCTCTGTTTTGCCGTTGTCGTTCTCGTGCTTTCTTGCAAACTCATCATCAGGATGTACCTGGACGGATAAGTCCTGCTCAGCATCAATAAACTTCACCAATACAGGAAACTCGCCAGTTACCCTCTTGCCCAAATAATCAGGATGCTGCTTAAGCACATCCGTCAGACTCCAACCAGCGTAGGTTCCATTTCTTATCTGACTTGGCCCGTCTACATGTACCGAGCATTCCCAGGTTTCTGCCAGTGGGGTGAGGCTTATCTGCTTTCCGTATTCAGTTCGTAGTCGTATTCCACCCCAGAGGTAATCCTTGCCGGCAGGTGATAAAAGCATCGGCTCCATGACTTACTCCACCAGGTCTCTGACCACGTTTTCTTTGGTTTCGCCCTCCAAGTCGTAGACCTTTTTATCTGTATGTGTGATCTCGTCACCAATCTGAACCTCGATAGCGTTCAAATCAGTATCAGCAATCAGCGTATGTTTGCATCCAGCAGCGATTGTCACCACATCACCAGGTCTTACAATCTGCTCCATGCCATCTACAACTGTTCTGCCTTCGCCAGACACAATCGTCCACACCTCATCACGGAGTTCGTGGGCATGGTATTTCATCCGCTTTCCTGCCTGCAGATACACCTTTACAGTCATGGAAGTCGGCTGCATGTCAATCACGGTGTAGGTACCCCACGATTTCTCTGCGTAGTGTACTTCGCTCTCTATGGCCTCTACATACGGCTTCATTGCACCGCTTCGCTCTTTATCAGATACAAGGATTCCATCACCAGAGGCTGCCACAACAAGGTCTTTGCAACCCATGACAAGAATCGGAATATCCAATTCATTGACAACATTGACGTTCACACAAGTATCATCCAGCGTGACTTTACCCTTTGTCACATCCGCCATGACTTCAGACATCATGTTCCAGCTTCCGACATCCTTCCATTCTCCTGCGTACCGCATCACTTGAATGGAGGGTTCCTTCTCAACTACGGCATAGTCAAAGCTGATCTTCGTCAACGTGTCGTACTTGGAATACAGATCTCTGTAGTCCGTAAAATCGATCATGCTGTGGGCTTTATCAATCAGATAAGAGAGCCTAAAGGCGAACACACCGGCGTTCCAAATAGCACCCAGCGCGATGTACTGCTTAGCCGTTTCCTTATCTGGTTTCTCTTTAAACTCTTTAACTGGCGATACATCTGATTTCTCTGTGGGTATGATATAGCCGTATTTCTTGGAAGGCACAGTTGGCTCAATGCCCATCAATGTGAGGTTTGCAGTATCAGCCTTTACCAATTCCTCCAGTTTGCCAATTGCCTCGTAATAGCTATTTTCAACATAGGGATCGACCGGGCAGACAACTACGGCCTCGTCCAAACCAGCACCTAGTTCATCCTTGAGATATGTTGCAGCTAATGCAATAGCAGGAAACGTATCTCTCCTACAGGGCTCAACACAGATCGAGACCTGATTGCCAAGCTGATTGCGGATAGCAGATACCTGCGTCTTACTCGTTGCGATGGTCACCTTTGCATTCGGATCAACGGTAGTGATCTGCCGATAAACGCGGTGAACCATAGACTCGTATTCACCCTGCTCATCCTTAAAGAGTTTTATAAACTGCTTTGATCTGATATCGTTACTCAGCGGCCAGAGTCTTTTTCCTGATCCGCCAGAAAGAAGGATAATGTTCATACCTGATCTCCCATTAGTTCATGTGGTTTTCTAAAGCCACCGTAATCTTTTCTTCGATAGATGCTGCTTCTTCTTTATCCTTGGCTGTTACACTGATATATGTCTTCAGTTTCGGTTCCGTACCCGAAGGCCGGACTACGACAGAACCGGATGCAGTGAAGTACTTAAGTACATCAGACCTAGGCAGTCCGTTCAAACCGGCACTGTAGTCTTCTGTTCTCTCCACTTTCTGCCCGGCAATTTCATCCAGGCCCTCGTGAAAACCGCTCATAGTTTCTGCCATCTTCTGCATTCCGGCAGAACCGTCAAACTCATAGCTGTGGAGCGTATTCAGGCAGTAGCCATAGGTGGTGTAGAGTTCGTTCAACTTATCCAACAGACTCACCCCTCTGGTCTTATAGAAGGCAAACATCTCACAGATCATGAAAGCAGCGTTCACAGCGTCTTTGTCTCTTACGTAGGAGCCGGTAAGATACCCATAGGACTCCTCAAAGCCGCAGATGTAATCCTCCTCACGTCCTTGTGCTTCCAACCGTCCTATGACTTCTCCGATAAACTTGAAACCAGTCAAGACATTGATGGTCTGCACACCATAGTGTTCTGCAATCTTTTCCGCCAGATCCATCGTCACAATGGTCTTAATGAACACCGGATGTTCTGGCATCTTTCCATGTATCTGCCTTTGTGAACAGATGTAATCCAAGAGGAGAAGACCGACTTCATTCCCTGTGAAGAGTTGATATCCATCTCCGCTCTTAACCGCAATTCCACATCGATCACAATCCGGATCGGTAGCAAGGAGCAAATCCGCATTAAGCCTGGAGGCATACTGAAGTCCCAATTCCATAGCTTCCCGGATTTCCGGATTCGGATAGGGACAAGTCGGGAAATTTCCATCTGGATTTCTCTGTTCTTCCACAACAGTGATATTGGTGAATCCTGACTCTGACAACGCCCTTGTTACCGGCTTCAGACCCGTCCCGTTGAGCGGGCTATATACTATAGCCACGTCCCGATTCACTTCGTCTCCGAAGAGAACGCTCTGACTCTTCACCTCTGCTATGAAAGCATCAAGAACGGAAGAATCGATATAATCAATCTTTCCCGTCTTCACACCATCCTCGAAATCGTTGGTCTTTACATCAGCGAAGATGTCCAGCGCGTCAATCTGTGCAAGAATTGCTTTAGCTGCTTCTGTTGTAATCTGGCAACCATCTGAACCATAAACCTTGTACCCGTTGTACTTGCTCGGATTATGGCTGGCTGTGATCATCACGCCAGCGGAAGCGTGCAGGTAACGGACTGCATAGGAAACCGTCGGAACTGGCAACAATTCAGGCCAAATATGTACTTTCACTCCATTAGCAGCAAACACGCCTGCAGCAACCTTGGCAAACACATCGCTCTTGATCCGGCTGTCGTAGCCAATGATTACAGATGGTTTTTCTGTGGTAGACAGCAGATAGTTGGCCAGTCCCTGGCTTGCTTTTGCAACTACATGGATATTCATGCGGTTAGTTCCAGCACCAATAGTTCCTCTCAAACCACCTGTTCCAAAAGCCAAATTGCGATAGAATGCATCCTCTATCGCTGCTTCGTCCATGGCTCTCAGTTCTGCCTTCAGTTCCTCATTGGCTTCTTCAAGCCAGCGTTGGTACTCTGTCTTGTAATCCATTACTCAACTTCCTTTTCTCTCCGGAGCATATCTAGTACCGGGCAGTCATCACAATTTTCATCTTGTGCATCACATTTTTCTTTATCTATCAGAACAGGCCTTCACTGAGTTTCACAGTTCCTGCTGCGTCCTGTAATGTAAGGAGAAGGATTGTGAGAGCTGCTGCAATGAGCAGGATTCCATAAACTCTCTTTTTCACATCGTTGTGTTCTCCATCTGTTCCCCGCCATCATCGCCGGCGCATTTTTGCACATTAGAAGTAATAGTTTTCTTTCCTCTTGCTCATGTTCGAAAAAGGCATTTACGACGCGATATGAAGTGGTTTTTGATCTATTGTGTACTATATATCGTGCTTTCCTGCGCCTTAGGTACCATATATAGTGTTTCTCTATGTTAATTGCACATTAGAAGTAATAGTTAACTCGTCAGGATTCTTAGTCTCCCTCACGCCGCCATCAGCCCTATATTTTTTCGGCTTATTATCTGTGCATCCCCATCTGGATTTAACATATACCGTCCGCCTATCTCTCTTATCTTTCGTACAAGCGAAGGGATGAATAGACCAATACGACAAGTCAATATGTAGAAGATTGGATCCTCGATTCTATGTTCCTTGCAATAATTAATACTATACAACACCGCTGCACGGTCGTAATAAATGGCAACAGCAGGTCCGAGATTCGGGCAAGGAATCTTGAACACATGAGCACTCTTGTATTCGAATTCTTCGACATTCCCACTGTAGTTCACCTTAATGGCTTTTACACCGGCTAGCTTACTTTCGTCCATGTGTCCATCTCCATTAGCTTTACAGGCAACATGGTGCTTAATATTCTCCTCGTCCTCGTGTTCTCCAATCAGGTGATCTACAAAAGTCTCATAGCCGCCGTATTGTCCTATTGATTTGGCACCTATAATGAAAATGTGTTGCACTTTCTCCTTATTTTGTTGCTTCATTTCAGCCACTCCTCTGGCCATCTGTAATACCTCTTTTTCAATTCTTGATAATATTATAATAGGTCTCTCATAGAATAAAACTTGTCATTCTGCTCCTCTACCGGTAAGCATAACTATAACCGTCTTCAGTATTATTTTTACATCTAGAGAGAGACTCCAGTTTTCTATATAATCTTTGTCGAGTTTTACAACTTCCTCAAAATCTGTAATCTCGCTTCTACCTGATACCTGCCACATTCCTGTAATACCAGGCTTAATAGTCATCCTCGCCCTATGATGCTTTTCATACTGTGCAAATTCATCCAATGTCGGCGGTCTAGTACCAACGAGTGACATGTCTCCCTTTAGTACGTTAAAGAACTGAGGGAATTCATCAATTGATGTATTACGGATAAAGTTTCCTATACCTTTTGGTTTTCCATCTTTGCCTTTTTTTTCGGATCCTATTATGCGAGGGTCGTCATCCATCTTGAACATAAGAGTGTTAGACATTTTATTTTGTTCCATCAAGGTCGCTTTTCGCGCTTCTGCATCCATATACATGCTTCGGAATTTATACATTTTAAAAACTTTTCCATTGAGTCCAACTCTATCCTGTTTGAAGAATATTGGACCAGGCGACTTTGCATGTATCGCGGGAGCAACAAAGATAAAAAGAATGCCAGTAATAATGCATCCCATCACCCCCCCTAATATATCCATAAGTCGCTTCAACAGCGCCTCATTATAAGTCATATAATTGATACTACTTGTTAGAACTTTGTAACTGCCCAGCTTTTGGAGCTGAACAGGAGGCCATTCATCATCATTGAGTAGATCAAGAGTAAAGTGGACTGTAATGCCCATGTCTGCCAGATAATTGAATAGTTTCCTTTCTATCGGGGAGTTGCTTGATTGAAGTATCATTACTTCATCAACCCATTTTGACTTTATCCTTTCAATTGCAGCATCATCAAGCGGCACTACAGGTATATCATACTCGCCTTTAACAGCTCTACTATCTGAATCTGTCAGTATAATCCCAGATACAAAATAGTCCAGAGGAAGCTGTGATTCATTGTTTACAAGCTTTTCCATGGCCTTATCGACCAAAGAGCCTGTTGTAATAAGAACAAGCGATCGGCTTCCTCTTTCTCTTTTCCTGGCTCGAACTCTGCGTATACGCTTCCCATTCAGTATTCTGGCATAATAGTCTACTACTATGAACAGCACCAAAGTTCCTGACATCTGAAGTCTTGAGATGGTTGTAGTTTCATGAACTATAAACAAAAAAACAAGCGCCGCTATTAACGTATGTATTGTATATGTTACCACGCTCATTAATTCCTGAAAGCGGCCTCTTCTTAGTATTCCATTATAATTATCCGAAACGATTACTGTAACAAGTTGTCCAAAAAGGATAACTATCGCAAGATATCTGTAGTTGAACCTATAATAAGGATGCCCCCAGCCATTTATAATCCAATAGGTGATCATAAAGCATAGTTGCATACAAATAATGTCTATAAAAATAAAGTCAGCATGCTTAAGCAACCCTTTAGCAGGTTTTCTGTTCATCTTTTTACCTATCTAAAAACTTTAAACAATTATTTCTAAAGAGAACGCTTTTCTACTCTTATTCACCGGTGCTTACTTCGGAGCTTCCGCTGTCTGACGATCCACTCGGTCTGTCTGAGTCTGTTCTCTTTGTGTTACTGCCGTTGCCGTTTGTTGGTTCTCCGGCAGAGCTGCTGTCTGACGATCCGCCGCCTGAGCTGCTGCTTGATGATCCGCCGCCTGAGCTGCTGCTTGATGATCCGCCGCTGGAGCTGCTGCTTGATGCGCTGCTCCTGCTGCCTGACCTTCTGGATCCTCCCCCGTTGTTATTATTGGAATTGTTATTGTTGTAGGTCACGACAGGTGCTGCTGTCTCAGCAGGCCTTGCCTCGACAGTGACTTTCACTTTCTTCTCCACATCACCTGCACTTACGGTGATCGTCGTTTCGCCTTCCTTTACCGCTGTGATCAGTCCCTGCTTATCCACATTGGCGATCGTGTTTCTCTTGGTCGCGTATGTGATCTCCGGCTTCTCGAGGTCTTCCTCGGCCATCTTCAGCTTTGGCTCCAGCTGAAGCTCTTCTCCCTCGTACAGGGTGACTTCCTCATCGAGCCCCGTTATATCTTCGACCGCAAGTTTTGTTTTTACAGTGTAATTTTTTCTGGTGCCTGCGCACTCTATTGTAAGGCGCGTCTCTCCCTCTTTGAGAGCCTTAAGAAGGCCTTTTTCATCTACTGTTGCGATCTCTTCATCCGCTATAGAATACCTGACGTTTCTGCCCATGAAAGTATCCGGTATAGTCTTGCACGAAAGCTGGTCTTCTGCGCCAACATATATTTCAAGAGTTTCACCTACGGTTTCACCTGAGGCTGTAATCAGATCAATGTGTGTGACACCTTTTGGTACTGCGGCATATACTCCGGTAGCAAACATCACCGCCAGAGCCGCTATTATCAGTATAATAGTTCTTCTTCTCCTGATGTTTCTGCTCATGATCTTCCTCTTTTCCCGGTCATAATCTAAATTGCCTCGTAATATATTTGCTCCGGTCTGGAAATTACCGTGATCGGTATCTTTATGCTGACAGCCCCTGCGCTTACCGTGACTGTAGTAGTACCAACCTCTCCGGCAATTATCTGGCCGTCTGCGTCGACTTCAGCAACGCTTGTCCGCCTGGACTCAAATACCACTTCGGGTGCTTCGGTATCATTCCCTGCCATTACGACTTCGGGTTCAAGAAGAAATCCGTCACCCTCATACAGTGTCACCTCATCAGGCAGTCCTTCTATGGTCCTGACGCTTGGCTGTACTTTTATGGTTATTTTCTGACGCACACCGGCATGCGATACCGTAATGGCAGTCTCCCCTGTCTTCAGTCCTTTTATCAGGCCTTCCTCATCCACAGATGCTACGCTCTCATCTGCTGATACATAGCTCGTCTTTCTGTCCATGAAGATCGCAGGGTATACTTTGCAGCCGATCTGCGTCTCTGAGCCTGCATAGATATTCAGTTCTTCCCCTAGTCTTTCACCCTCACCGCTGATTATCTCTATCGAGGAGATACCGGAAGGGACCACTGTGTAGATACCGACAGCTACTGCGATCGCCAGCCCTGTCAGTATCAGGATGACAGTTCTTCGTACCCTGATATTTCTCATTCTTTGTTATTCTTCCTTATCAAGGAATATGTCTTCTATGCCCTCATAGAAGTCTGTCATAGTCCTGTTAGGAGTCTCCAGTGCTTCAGCCATATGTGTCATAGCCGCACTGGCTGGCACATCAGGCATGTCCAAATCGAGAGCCGCTGCAGCCTGCTGTGATTCTGCCTGCACTTCTGCAAGGAGCTGTCTGCTTTCGGCATCGAGCTCTGTCCTGAGAGCTGCCAGAAGATCATCATCTGCCTCTGCCTCTTCCTCTGTCCCGTTGTCTGCCGTTTTGTGTATCTCCTGTCCTGAGTCGAGAGCCGAGAACATAGCCTCGATCTCGTCCTCCTGTTTTTTCTGAGCTGCCTCTGCTGCTGCCTCTTCCGCCTCCTCTGTTTTCAGGTTATCCAGAGCGAGGTATCTATCGGCCCCGGACATCTCGTCAACAGCCTTCTGGATATCTGTATTAGCCGCGCTCATGGCATCCATATATATGTCGTCATATGCCGGTCTATGGCTGCGCTCATAGCGGAACTCCTTCGGATTTCTGCTTTTTGCTGCCTTGCGGCTTACTTTGACCGGACCGGTCTGTGTCGCGAACACCTGCAATGCAACAGCAGCTGCCACAAGTATGACGCCCACCATATTGATAAGAACGCCCGAGAAAGTGCGGTGAGTAACTCCAAGCTGAAAATCCAGCATCGCGAACAATACTCCCCCGGCCAATACGCTGCAAAGGGACAGAATGTCCATTTTGCCTGCTATTACCAGTATGCATGCCAGTACCATCAGCGCAGAGGGTATCGCAAAGTAGATGATCACATACGAAAGCTGCATTGCCTGGATCATGCTGACGCTTTCATCCGCCAGAAGTCCCTCAGGTGCCGGGATTAATCCCGACCCTATGCAGCACAGCACTCCCGCGATGCACAGCAATATGTTTACAGCTCTGCTATTGTCCTTTTCCACTAGTCTTCTTTCTTCCTGTCAGTTCTGACGCGCTTCCTCTTGCCGTCTCCGCCTTCGGAGTCAGCTTTGTATTCATATTCACCGTAGTAACGGTATCTGTATCTGTATGAAGTACCCGTTGAAGGCACCTTGTTGAGCACGCAACCGAGTATCTTGCTGCCTGCCATCTCGAGCTGCTTCTTTACTCCGATGGCGACTCTGGCGCTGGTGGTGTTAGCCTCAGTAACGATGACAACTCCGTCGCACTTCGGTGCAAGAATGGCCGCGTCAATAACTGCTCCGAGCGGTGGAGTATCGATAATTACCATATCAAAAACCTTGCGGCACCTGCTGATCAGATCATCGATCAGATGCCCCGACATCAGCTCTGCCGGATTTGGTGACAAAGGCCCCGCGAGCATCATGTAAAGATTAGGCACATTGGTGGAGTTGATGATATTCTCGAGTGCCACCTGGCCTGAGAGATAATGCGTAAGGCCTCCTACCTTCTGTCCCTGATTGTCTATGTTGTATCTCTGAAGCATTACCGTCTTGCGCATGTCGGCGTCTATCAGCAGGCATTTGCTGCCTGCGTCCGCAAACGCTCTGGCAAGATCGAAGCATGTAGTGCTCTTTCCCTCGTTAGGGTTGCAGCTTGTAAAGACTACGACTTTAACATCGGCACCTGCAAATTTGAGGTTTGTCTTAAGCGAGTTGATCGCCTCACGTCTGCCGTATCTGAGCTCCTCGAGATCGTTGATGATTATCTTATTCATGCCTGCACCCCCTACTTCTTCTTCTCAGCTTCGCCGGTCTCCTTGTAACGGAGCTCCTGGACTTTCTGCGCCTTCTCGTTAGGGATGGACGCAAGCGTATTGAGGCCGAGGTACTTCTCGATATCGTCCTCAGACTTCAGACTGTCGTTGAGCATGTAGCGAACGATTATGATTCCGCAGGCGATGATGAAGCCCAGCAGGAATCCGATGATCATGTTCTTGAGCTTCTCAGGCTTTATAGGATTCTCATTTGGGATAGCATTTTCATAAAGGGCTGGCTCATCAGTATCCATAATTTCAGAAATCTGACGCTTTGCAACTGTAGCGAATTCATTCGCGATGTCTGCAGCCTCCTGCATGTCGTTGCTGTGGCATGTGATGTTGAGGCATCTGGTATCTGCCGGGTTATTGATGCTCATCTTTCCCTTGAGTTCCTCATATGTGTAGTCAAGGTTGAGGTTCTGAGCCACCTGCATAACTACAGGGCGGGAGAATATCATCTCCTCGTAGTCCTTCGCCAGCGAGTTACTGATCTGGATATCAGCGAACGATGTGAGCGATGTGGACTGACTCAGTATGTAGAGCTTTGATGTTGACTCATAGACCGGCTTGGCGATGAGGAAACTATATGCTCCGAATACAGCCGTGCCTATCAGTGACGCGAGTATGATCGCCACGATATTCTTCTTTAGAACAAAAAATAGTTCAAGAAGATCGATTTCGATTTCTTCGTTTTCCCGATACATTGTGTTCTCCTGTTAAATAGTTGTTATTTTGTTATACGATGCACCAGTCTAAACGATGCGTTCGTTGCGTATCAATTTTAAAATGTTGGTTTTGCTTATGTCTGTCAGCGTCTGATCGCTGCAGCAGCCTTCCATAGCCTCGAGAGCCGTTCTGTATATAGGGCTTCTGTGTTCATCATCATGGCAGTCGCTGGCTATGAGATGCACGAGGCCTTCGGAAAGAAGTGTCCTTGCCCAGTCGCCTTTGCGCTCAAGGAAGAACTCAGTGCGGTTTTGCTGCTTTTCGGATTTGCCAAAAAGCCCGAAAAGGCCTTTCTTGTGCTTGTGGTTTTCGCTCCCGCCTTTACTGTCTTCTTCGCTGCCCTTATTTGCAGACGCTCCGTCGAGAAAGCTTCGGCAGTTGATCTGCACCGCTACCCCGCGATTTACGATCTCGCGGACTGCCTCTACATCTCCTTCAAGGCATTTATACCTTTCAAGATGTGCGATTATTGGGCGGTAGCCCTTCCAGAGCATCTCCTGTATGCACTGGTTGATGCGGTCTCTGCTGTCGCGTGTGCTGAATTCCACAAGCGCGTATTTTGTGCCGCCAATCGTTGGGCATTCGCCGCGGTCGAGAGAGTCTATGATGCCGTCTGAGTAGAATAGCTCGGCTCCAAGTATCAGTTTTATGCCGGGTGTTATCTCATCGGCTTTCTTCTGCGCTGCCTCAAGTGCATCCTTTGCCTGGCTCAGTGTGATCCCCGGATTGCGTATACCGAAATGCGGTGTGGCAACTATGACTCTTATGCCCTCGTCATATGCTGTTCTGAGCATGTTGGCTGTTTGCTCTATAGTCTGCGATCCGTCATCGATCCCCGGCAATATATGTGTATGCATGTCCATGTACGGCCCTTTTGGGATCAATGCAGGTTCTCCTTTCCGGACGCGTTAAAAAAGGTTGCCTGGCTTCGCTCTTCTGCTCTGCGTCAGGACAGCCCCCTTTCATTGATATCGTCCCTACTTAATAAAGCAACTTACCGAAAGAGGATATTGTATTAGCAGTATAATAATATCCCCTTAAAGCCTGTACATTATATATTGTAAACAAGATTTAAGCAAGTTAAAGAGCCTTGCTTTAGTATAAATACATTAATATTTTTCAATTAATACTTTGATTGCGCTCTTGAGGCGCTCAATTCAGATGGTTTTTTGCTCAAAGAAAACACGAGGGGTTTCCCCCTCGCGCGGCTTCGCTTCTTTTTATATAACGACTTTTCCTTCAAGTACGGCTTTGAGTCTCTCTCCATATGGGCTCTTGCCGTAGCGCTTTACGCTCTGCGCAAGCATCTCGTCATCGATCCATCCGAGGTGGTAAGCGATCTCCTCAGGCGATGAGATCGTCATGCCCTGATACTGCTCTATCATGCTGACGAAGTCTGTCGCCTTCTTGAGGCTGTCAAATGTGCCGGCATCCATCCATGTATAGCCGCGGCCCAGCAGCTGCGCGTTCAGTCTGCCCTCCTGCAGGTACATGTCGTTGAGTGTGGTGATCTCGAGCTCGCCGCGGGCCGATGGCGTGACGTTGTCGGCCATGTCGCTGACTCCCTTTGGATAGAAGTAGAGTCCTACTATGGCGTAGTTGCTCTTCGGCTGCTTCGGCTTTTCTTCGACAGATATCACCTTGAGTGAGTCCGTACGGCTGTCTCCTCTTTCAAATTCCATTATGCCGAAGCGCTTAGGATCTTCTACGTAGTAACCGAATATGGTTGCCTTGCCTTTTTCGGCGTCTTTGCGCGCATCGCTCAGCTTGCGGTTGAGACCGTTGCCGTAAAAGATATTGTCCCCCAGCACCATTGCGCATGCGTCATCGCCTATGAACTCGCGGCCGATGGTAAACGCCTGCGCGAGGCCTTCAGGTTTCTCCTGTACTGCGTATGAAAGCTCTATGCCGAACTTTGATCCGTCACCGAGAAGATCTTCGATCCTCGGTGTGTCCTCAGGTGTGCTGATTATAAGGATCTCTCTTATGTTTGCCAGCATCAGTGTTGACAGCGGATAGAATATCATCGGCTTGTCATATACTGGCAGAAGCTGTTTTGATGTTACTAATGTGAGTGGGTAGAGCCTCGTACCTGCTCCCCCTGCAAGAACGATTCCTTTCATATCTCTTCTCCTCGTAAAAGGTAAGTTTCTGCTTGCTGTGGTTATCATTAACCACCTTGATTTTACCATACCCGTAAAAAAAGAGCGATACAGGTTTTCTCTGCGTTACACACAGGTTAGCTGATGCTTTATTGACTATTATGAAGGCGGCTGTATTAAAGCCTTGGAATTACATCATTTTCTATTATGCTTTTGATCATCGGAATATTTATATAGTCATCAATGTCGTAAGTGACTATCAGGTTCCTCCAGGGCACTATCCCGCCTTTCTCCATTAGCTCCATTTTTCTTTTGTGCCTTGCACAATAGACCGGGTCGTTCATCATACCTGCATGTTCCCAATAGAACAGCGACAAGTCTATCGCACGAAAGGTAAGATCCGGCGCAAAATAATTTTCATATACTCTTATGACTTGCTCATACCTGAAAGGTACTCCATAATTCACAAGCTGTTCCACTATGTGTTGTTCAGATTTCGACCTGACTTTTAATCCTATTGATGTAGGATACTTTAGTCCTTTTGGGTTGTAGGTGCTTTTTTCATATGGCTCCTTCGCCCAGTTCACATGACGTCTGATGCCTTCTTCCGCTCCTCTGACGGCATAGATGCTTCTTTGTACAGATCCGTTGTTGAAGAAATACTCATCCGGGAGCTGTCTGTATGCCTTTTGCATATTCCCTTTCAGATACTCGATATCACCATCAAGCAATCTTTTTTCTGCCTTTTCCAGAACTTTAATATTATGATTCAGAACTTTGCATGACACAGACAGGAACTCTTTACGGGCAAGCTCTTTGATTGCTTCCGGATTTCTGTCTATCGAAGTTCTTACATACCGCCCATCTTCATAGTGTGTATGGTAGTAAGTCTTCTTTCCATGGTTAGCGCAGTACGCCAGATTCCCTTCTTTGCATTTGTTGCGATCGTTGGTGTATTTCATAAGTATTTTCTTTTGTTCATACACCATCTCCTTGAGCTGATCCCTGTATATTGCCATAATTCCTCCTCTTGGTGTATATGAGATGAGTTTTTTGTCAGATATACAGTCGTTCTCCGATTTAGGGTGTATATCATGCAGGGCAAAGGACGCTCATACACCCGGCGTTCTGTTTCGTAGCATTTCTGAGTCAAAAGATGCATTCATTGTGTATATCTGCAATTTATGATTCTTATGCTACACCCGTTTTTTCGAGAAGAAGGATAAATCCAAAAGTAGTGCAGCTTTTGTTGAACAAAGGTCACAAAATGCATGATTCTGGTTAATTATCGTTAGGAAGTGTTTAGGGAGGTTACTGAAACTCTGATATATTACGGATCATTGAGAGATATTCATAAACATAAGCTTCTGCCTTTTTAACTAGCCATTTATATAGCCACTACGCTTGATTTATATAGCCAAACAGGGTATAATAGCGAACATAGAGGAGGTGCTGCTATGCGGGAAGATGAGTATACCGAATTTAAGAAGACTACTGGCGAGTTGAATGAAGCCATGGTCTCCATTTCCAGTATTCTCAATAAGCATCGCCAGGGGAAGGTGTATTTTGGACTGAAAAATGATGGTAAGCCCGTTCGGTTTACGATCACTGATTCAACGTTACGCGATGTTTCCAGAAAGATTTTCGAGGCAATTCGACCCCAGATCATCCCGACAGTTACTACGAATGTGATTGATGGGAATGAAGTGATTGTCGTAGAGTTTCATGGTGATGACGTGCCCTAT
>Ga0256407_10002194_pt1 | contig 38051 bp, 29 predicted proteins | sample RumenRJG_04DNA_FD_193489 | JGI IMG/M metagenome (GOLD analysis project Ga0256407, IMG submission 193489) | Bovine rumen microbial communities from Lethbridge, Alberta, Canada - RJG_04 | ecosystem: Host-associated > Mammals > Digestive system > Stomach > Rumen | place: Canada: Alberta... | reverse complement strand
CATTCATTGCAATCATTATATTCAGGGAGTTTTTCTATATTTGGCCCCTTAGGAATAGAAGCGGACAATAGTACGCAATAAACAAAAACAGATGCTAAAATCTTTACTACTTTTTTCATAATATACTTGTATTAAATTTGTGGGTTCTGTAGGACTCGAACATGTAATCTCAGAACCAAAATCTGATGTATTGCCTATTATACTATAGCCGAATCCCTATTTATTGTAAGCAAGAATCACACAAATGGTTTTGCACGGCAAAGTTGGCATGGCCCTTGGCGTCCTTCATGAAGCAGGTGGGGTCGTCGTTGGGACAATGCTTGGCGTTATAGAACGCATGAATGAACTCGTGCATCACAGGTTTCCACATCAAAGACTTGTCTTTCAGCCTTTTGTCTGAGACAACACCCACATACCTGCCACCTGTATAGCTGAGACCCACGATACCATAATTCTCAACATTGTGAATATTAGTGCAGATGTCTTTATGGGTAAGACCAATAACGGCTTTTAAATGCATAGTTGTTTCCTCATCTTTATTTGACAGTTTTTTTATTTGTTGCAATTGCTTATCCAGTAGGCAAACAGCTTTATAGCGAGCACGGTCTTTTACATAGGCTTCTTCAGGCATGGGAAGAGGATCAAGAACTTTAAATTTCCAATACCCATAAAGGTATTTATCAAAGTTTTCTTGTAATTTCGGTATAAGTTTTTTTGCCTGCTCTTTTGTGAAATCGCCATAAGGCTGCAAATAGATTAAACACTCGGGACAAGAACATGGAGAATCATCTTCTTCAGTTTCTGAAGATGATGGTTTGTTATTTGTACATCCCATTAACAACACTCCAATACAAAGAATTAAAAGCTTTTTCATTGCATTCATGAATTTGGTTTTTCCTACAACTATATACCCTGCTTATGCGAAAAGTAAACAGAAGAATCACGGAAACCGTAATATGCGGACAATATTCCCTCCGCATAATTATTGGCATCTGATTTGGATTTTCATCAGATTATTTGTATCTTCGCAACGGCAAGCCATCAGCGGCCTGCCAAACAGGAACATGGCACAGAAAGAGATGCAAGAGGAAAGAGGCTACGCCGTAGGCGTGCAGTTGTTCGACAGAATACGCGAGAGCGGGGCGGTATATGTCGACAAGACCGCCCTTGTCTACAAGATGGTGACGACGAAAGCCGTCAACTTCTTCCTAAGCCGTCCGCGTCGCTTCGGCAAGTCGCTGCTGGTGGACACGCTGCGCTGCTACTTCGAGGGGCGCAAGGAGTTGTTCGAGGGCCTTGCCATCTACGACCTAGAGAAGGATTGGAGGAAATATCCCGTAATCCGCCTCGACCTCTCCAACGGCAAATACTATGAGAAGGAGCGCGTGCACGGCACTCTCAACACTATATTGAAGGACCAGGAAGAGAGATGGAATGTCACGGAGATAGATGATGCATACAACTACGACTCCCGCTTGACGCGACTGATTAAGGCCGCCCACGACCAAACGGGCGAGAAAGTGGTGGTGCTCGTGGACGAATACGACGCGCCGATGCTCGACTCGATGAACGACCCCGAGCTGCAGGAGTATATCCGCAACCGCGTGCGCAGTCTCTTCTCGCCGCTGAAGGCCCAGGCGCAGTACCTGCGCTTCGTCTTCCTGACCGGTATCTCCAAATTCTCACAGCTCTCTGTGTTCAGTGAGCTGAACAACCTGCAGCAGCTCACCTTCAACCCCGACTACGAGGGCATCTGCGGCATCACCGAGGAGGAGTTGCTCACACAGCTGAAGCCCGACATAGAGATATTGGCCGAGAAATTGAACGAAAGAGACCAACGCTACGACATAACCCATACATACGACTCTGTGGTGGCCGATTTAAAATATTGGTATGACGGTTATCACTTCTCCGACAAACTGACCGACATCTATTGTCCTTGGAGCTTGATAAATGCTTTCGCCATGGGCCGAATCATGAACTTCTGGTTCTCCACTGGCACTCCCACCTCGCTCATCAACATCCTGCGCACCCGCACGGGCATCACCCTGACGGAGCTGGAGGGCTATTCGGCCAAGCTGAGCCGTTTCGACGCCCCCACCGAGCGCATCACCGACCCCATACCCGCCCTCTTCCAGAGCGGCTACCTGACCCTGAAGGAATACGACGGCCGCCGCAACGAATGGAAGCTGGGGTTCCCCAACGAGGAGGTTCGCGAAGGGTTCGCCCTCTGCCTCTACCAATACTACATGGAGGAATATGTGGGCAGCGCCGACACCCTGGGCATCGCCTTCAACGACCTTCGCTTCAAGGACAAGACCTTCGAGCAGTTTGTCGAGGTCATCCGCAAGTGGTATGCCGGCATCCCCTACAGCATCACCGACAAGAACCAAAACGAGCAGCTCTACCAGTCGCTCATCTACGCCGCCCTGCTGGCCGTGGGTGCCGACATCCAGGCCGAGGACCAGACGAGCGACGGACGGATGGACATCGCGCTGAAGGTGCCCGATGCCATCTACATTCTCGAGCTGAAATACGGCAAGAGCGCCGAGGAGGCCACCGACCAGATTATCACCAAGGACTACGCCGTGCGCTTCGCCGCCGACCCGCGCCCCGTCTATGCCGTGGGCATGAACATCAGTCAGGACCGCCGCACCATTGACCACTACAAGATTGTCAAAGTGAAGTAAGAAGTCCATAACTTACAGCGCAACAAACACAAATTCCAAAGAGATGAAACTATCACCCTATATTACAGAACTGCTAAGCGAGAAGTCGGGCCATGAGATTCGGCGGTCGCGCGACTGCGAGCTGCTGTCTCTCGACATAGAATCGGCAACCGGCGAGCATATCGGTGTGAACACGATGAAGCGGCTGTTGGGATTCATCGCCGACGAGCGAGAGCCCCGCATCTCCACCCTCGATGTCATAGCCCGCTATCTGGGTTTTGCCGATTGGGACGCCCTGCGTCTGATAGACGAGGAATGCAGCAATTCGGCTTTCGACGACCGCGACGAGTATCTGGCCTGCTATATGGAGAAAGGGCAGCAAGTGATTATCACCTATTCCCCCAACCGGAGGCTCACGATAGAGAACCAGGGCGACAACCATTTTCTTGTGACAGAGAGCGAGAACAGCAAGCTGCAGGTGGGCGACCTGCTGACGCTGACCCATATAGTCCGCGACTATCCGCTGCTTGTGGCCGAAGTGATAAGAGACGGACAAAGCCTTGGCGCCTTTACGGCCGGCAAATCCCAAGGCATTGATTTCGAACTGCTTTGACGCCTATGGACAGCAGCACGTCGTCGTTTTCAGAAGTAGAGCAAAGCTTTCCCGATGCAGAGTTGCTGCAGGTGGGCGGCACGACGTGCGAGTGCTACCGTGTGAAGCTGTACGGCAAGCTCCATTTCTTGAAAAGGCTGAAGCCCGAGCTGCGCACCCATCCCCAATATATGGCCGCCCTTCAGAAGGAGTTTGAGTTGGGCTACCCGCTCGAGCATCCCCATCTGGTGCGCTACACCGCCAAGACCCCCGACGGCATTCTGATGGAATATGTCGACGGCGAGACGCTCAGCGAGTTTGCCGAGCATCATCCCGACTATTTTGCCAAGCGCGAGCAGGCCGACCGTTTTCTGCAGCAGTTGCTCAGTGTGGTCGGTTATCTGCACAGCCACCAGATTGTGCACCTCGACCTGAAGCCCGGCAATATTCTCATCACCCGTATCGGCCACGACGTGAAGCTCATAGACCTGGGCTACAGCTATGCCGACTGCTACACCGACACGACCGGCCATACAGACAAATACGCCGCTCCCGAACAGAAATACGGCACATCGAGGGTGGATGCCCGCACCGATATCTATGCCATAGGGCGCATTCTGCAGACGCTTCCCTGCGCTCATTATTATAATAAGGTGATAAAGCGCTGTACGGAGAAGCAGATGTATCTGCGCTACAGTTCCATCGACGAGCTGAGGAGAGCCGTTTCCCCTCGGCGGAATCACCGATGGATATTGGCAGTCATAGTCATGGTCATTGTGTTTCTTACAGGATTTCTACTTTACCGGCAGGCATATCATGCACCTGTCTCTCCGGACGAGGCAACAACTGTCCTCCAACCAGAGCAGGACAGCATGGCGGTGAAAGAATCGCCTACATCTTCTAACCCAGAGATAACCGACCGGGCAACCACCTATGAGCTTCCACCCGTCAGTCCCCCTGTCGAACCTTCTTTCCCCTCTGTCTCTCCAGTCAGCCCCCCACAACTTGGTGACCCGGTGCAGACACCTGCCCAACCATCGCAGACACCTGTTCAACCATCGCAGACACCAGCCCAACCATCGCAGACACCTGCCCAGCCATCTGCGGGAGAGGCAAAAGGAGGGTATTCGGCTCAACGCGAGGACACCATGGCCATACGTCGCAGACTTCAGCAGCTCATCGGTCCGCGATTCAAGAAAGCGCTTGGCCACTACAACGACTCCATCTACTATAATGTAAACCAGCAGCGCTATACAGAGAATTGGATTGACTTTGAAGAGAGTATTGTGCCCCTTTACACCCAGATAAAAAAAGCCTTTCAAGGCAAAATCAGTGAGCACACGATAGCGACAGAATGGTGTCAGACCAAACTTTACTATAAAGTGACACAATTTTGGCAGATGATGCGGAATGACCCGAATCACGACCCGTTCTACGACGGGAAAGTGTTCCACTACTACGACATCGACTGCTACTAAAAAGGCTAAGTGGACGAAATGGATGCTTGTTTTATGAAAGAAGCTCCTTAATTTTGAAGCTGTGAACAAGTGAAACCTTTAAAACAGCTACAAAATGAAAAAACTTTTCAAGCATGCACTCCTGCTCGGGAGCATTATGTTTCTATTCTCCAGCTGCTGCGTCAGTTATATCAACACTGACACACTGATGGAAAACTATGAGAAAAAAATCAATCACACGACACTGCCCGGCAAGGTGCTCTTCAAGACCGACCAGCGGAAGAAAGACACCTATGAAAACGTTCAGGTATTCCTTAATGAGAAAGATGTGAAGCGCGATTTCGAAGTGACAGCTTACGGTTCCTACACCCCATTTATCTTGCCCATCATCCGCCCGGAGCGTCCACGTCTGGAAAAGTATCTATTGTGGAAGGCCGCCCGCAAGGCTCGCAAGCTGCACGGCGACGGTGTCATCATCGACAACAAGAACGATTTCCGTGTGATTAAGTTCAAATAGCCCATATTCATTAACATAAGATAAATCAACTCCATAACAGAGCGTCTTTCCGAGAAATTGTGTATCTCCATGATGCGATGACACCTTAAAGGTGTTTTCGCAGACATATCGGAGAAAGCGCATTTCACTTATTCTGACCCTGTGAACTTGGACACTTCACGGTTGGCTCAAAGCCTTCGTAATATCAGAATAACGGGAAAGACGCTCTTCTTGCTTTGTATTCGTATCAAAAAACAAAATACAGACAAGTGGAGTTAGCACCCTTATCTATATCATGAGGAAGGCAGCAGTAATATGTGGACTTATGCTGGAGGCAACAGCATTTCGGCGGCAGGATGGTATAAGGGGAACAGTAACGAAATAACACATCCCGTAAAAAGCAAGTCTCCTAACACACTGGGTATATATGACATGAGCGGCAATCTATGGGAGTGGTGCCAGGACTGGCAAGGTCCTTATTCGAGCAGTGCTGTAAACAATCCCACAGGGCCGGATTATGGTTCCAGCAAGATACTAAGAGGAGGTGCATGGAATGGTGGTCCTAAGAACTGCCGTCTGTCCAATCGAGACGGCCGGACTACCGACTATGCCATCAACCGCCTTGGATTACGATTGGTACTGACGGAATAGAAGCTGTTTTATAGGGGAGTCCCTGACAGGCGGAAAAGTCAATTCAGAGAGGAGGGTCCGTGAGGTGGTGACAAAAGCAATCGGTCGGCGAGAATGCCGACCGATTGCTTTATCAAAAAAAAAGACCTTGCCTCACGGCAAGATCCTTTCCAAGCAAACTTATATAATAATACACGTATGTCAAATAATGTGAGAGTATTATGCATTCTCATTGTGCGCAGGCTTTCTGCGCATGGGGTGCCGCTTGCGCGTGGACGCATGGCTGCCCCCACTTGATGCCGCTGTCACCTCTTGATGACAGGGCTCCGTGAAACCGTAAATGTCGTTGGGTCTAATCACAACCATACATCGTGGTAGGACAGACTACTTTCCGGATAAGGCTGGTCTTCAGACTTACACCTCCTTGCGGCGCCTTCTCGTCTAATCAGACAATGGCTTTTGTGTCACAAGGCTATAAGGGTGCTTACTGCTGCGGGACAGTTGGAGATTCTCACTCCATTCCCAATTAATCGCGTTTGGGCGAACCTTCACGGGCTAAAATCATTAGCATTTGCAAAATTACTATTTTTTCTGCTTTCTGCAAGGCTTTTTTAAGAAAAAATGTGATTTCTTCGGGAAAACTCTGGAGGTGGGAATGTGAATTCTGAAATCAACGGGATGTGCGCCGGCGGCGCACTGGTGAGGTCGGCACGCTTCGCGTGGAAATTATTCAAAAATTAAGTTCAAAAATTAATCGCGCTGCGCGCCGAAATTGTTATCTGAGTGCGCCAGACGGCGCACATTATTTGGGGAGTCGCTCTTCGAGCGAGAAATCATTCAAAATCTAAACAAAATCAAACAGGAGATTCTGACAGTGCGCCTAAAGGCACACTGATGAGGTCGGCACGCTTCGCGTGGAAATTATTCAAAAACCAAATTCAAAATTAAACAAAAATTATTGTTGGTGCGCCAGACGGCGCACTTTATCTTGGGAGTCGCTCTTCGAGCGAGAAATTATTCAAAAATTAAATATAAAAATTAATCGCGCTGCGCGCTGAAATTGGGTCTTGGAGTGTGCTTCGCACAGAAAGATAGTGCAAACCGAACCGAAAGAGCAGCGAGAGCAATGTGAGCTTGCTCAAGCATTGCCGAGTCGCGTTTGAGGTCGACATATGTCAACGCAATCAAGCTTGCTTGAATTGCTGAGGTGCAGACTATCTTATGTAAATCTTTCAAAATCTAAACAAATCTTACATATTTTGTGGATTGGCAGAGACCCCACCCCTACTCCCCTGCAAGGGGCGGGGAGTTGCCTGGCGGACGAGAGGGCGGGTCGTGCTAGAAAGTCGCCATTTTCACGTTTTGGGTTTGGAACATGGCTTCGGCATCGATGTCATAGGCCTTCTTGGTATAGAAGAAGGTGCAGTCTTTCAGGCGGATGTCGTGTATCATCTCTATTGTGCCATGAGCCGAAACGGCCGTTTTGCAGTCGCGGCACACCACCCGGCTGATGTCGATATCGCAGAACTCGGGCAGGAATTCCTCGCCGGTGGCCTTACGTCCCGAGGTGCCCACGGGATTGTCGGCATAAGTGGTTTCGAAGGTGATGGCCTCGTCCTTGATGTCGTTCATGAAGATGTCGCTGATGAAGATGCGGCCGGTCTTGCCGCCACGGCCAGCTCCGCTCTTGAAGCGCAGACCGGTGTCGGTGCCCGAGAAGGTGTTGCCGCGCACCACGATGTTGTGCATGCCGCCCGAGAACTCGGAGCCGATGACGAAGCCGCCATGGGCATGAAACACGATATTGTCTTGTATGAGCAGGTTCTCGCAGCCGCCGTGCTTCACGCCGTCGGCCCCTACGCCGCCTTTCAGGCAGATGCCGTCGTCGCCCACATCCACACGACTGTTCACGATGAGCACGTCGCGGCACTGCATGATGTCGATGCCGTCGCCGTTTTGCGCGTTCCAGGGGCAGCGCACGTTCACGCCATCAATCGTCACATTCTTACAACGCTGCGGCACGAGGTGGAATTTGGGTGCGTTCTGCAGCGTCACGTCCTTCACCAGCACATTCTCACAGTCGGTGAGTCGGATCATGTGCACCCGCATCGACTCCTGGCGCTTGTAGTCGTCGGCTATATTGCTGAAGTGCTTCAGGTTGAAGGGGTACCACAGGCTGCCGTCGTCGGTCACCGTGCCTCCCATCTCGCGGAAAGATTTCCACTCCACATCGCTCACCTTGCTGCGCTTCACGGCCCGCCACCACTCGCCGTTGCCGTCGATGATGCCCTGGCCGGTGATGCTGATGTTCTGGCATTTGCTCGCGTTGATGCCCGGCTGCGCCTTCTCGCCGGTGACCTGCCCGGTGGTCTTGTCGCGCTTTAGGAAGAGTTGTTTGTCGGGCGAGAACTGTATCATGGCGTTGCGTTCCACATGCAGGTCGATATTGCTTTTCAGCACAATCATGCCGGTGAGGTAGACACCCTGCGGCACGATGAGTCTTCCTCCGCCCTGTTTCTGCAGGGTGCTGATGGCCTTTCTGAAGGCTTCTGTATTGTCGGTGAGTCCGTCGCCCACGCCGCCGAAGTCGGTCAGCTTCACTGTGTTGCTGGGCTGTGTGGGGAGCACGGGCTCGCTCATTTGTATGGGCAGCTGTTGGTAATACTGCTCATAGGGGCCTGCCTGGAGGTGGAGTGCCGTCAGCAGCGACAGCGCAAGAAGAATCATTTGCTTTTTCATATGCTTTTAGTAGATTTTTGTCGTAGATGGTATTTTGCGACACAAAAATACAAAAAAATCGGTTTTTCCTCAGTGCGACAGCCTTTTTTGTCAGTTTCCTTACATTTATTATAGAAATGCTTACACTTTTTAAGGCTTGAAGAGGTGGGAATAATCGATTATTTCATGTGTCTGTCCATTCGCATGATATGGGTGGTTACTTTGAGGGCTTCGCTCGATTTCCTCGCATATCAATTCAGGCGGTTTACAGAGAATCCGGCCGGTTAACAATTATTAAGATAAAAAATTCTTTATTCTAAAATATTTTACTTACATTTACATCGCTAAAATTCAGAGGCCGCGTATTTATTACACAATAAACCAGACTCTATAGTTGGGAATATCCCTAGCAAACTTTGACAATTTGAGCAAATATTAGATCAAGAGACAGCCTGGAGCTGCCCCAACCGAGCACATAGTCGCCACGGTGGGAAAAAGATCTGAATTAACAGTTTAGTATTAACCGATTAATTAAAAAAGATTATGACGATTTTCTTATCAACATTATTGGTCATGATTTGTGTGGGAGTCACCAAGACTTTCGCACCCATTTGTTGTGCCCTTCGCCAAACAATTGACGCAAGGGACGTTTGGCGTTGGACCACCTCCTACCTTCCCGCACTTTGTCAAATGACAAAGCCGCTCGCCTCGTAGGTTTCTTGAAAAAGAAACCAGCCATTCCCCCTTATGCTATACTGACCTGGATGAATATTGACAATGATAAAAATAGTAAAAACGACTATAAAACCAACAACAATGAAAAGAACCGTAATTTGTGAGTATGTGGGGGCCGGTCATCCCGACAAGATGGCCGACCAAGTGAGTGATGCCCTGCTGGATGCCTTTCTGGAAAAAGACCCCAACACACGTGCCGGCATCGAGGTGATGATTAAAGACAACATCGTGGTTCTGGGCGGTGAGGTGAAGAGTACAGCTCAAATAGACTATGACCACATAGTGAGAGAGACGATGGACCGCTTCCGTTATCCCGAAGACCATCATCTTTCGGGCGACGACATCAAGGTCATCAACCTTATCGGGAGGCAGTCACCGGAAATCAGCCGCAGCGTGGACAAGGAGGACGGCATCATCGGAGCGGGAGACCAGGGTTTCTGCGTGGGCTTCGCATCGAACGAGACGAAAGACCTGATGCCGCTGGGTGCGTATATGGCACGAAAGCTATGCAAATGTGCGGAAACGGAAAACGGCACTTTTGGACCAGACATCAAATCGCAGGTGGTGGTGACGTATGATGATGAGGGCCGGGGACATGTGGCATCCATCCTGGTGAGCACCATGCATCAATGCTCTCTGGAGGAGTGCCGGACCCTTGTAAGTGATTTCATCACAAGAAACGGCATGGGTTTAGGAACGGAGCTGTTCCAACACCATATCATCGAGGACAAGCCGGAAATCGTCATCAACCCTTCAGGAGAATGGCATACCGGCGGCAGTATCTCCGACTGCGGGATGACCAACCGCAAGATAGTGGTGGACCAATATGGCGGCTATGCGCCCGTGGGCGGCGGCGGTCTCTCGGGAAAGGATATGAGCAAGGTGGACCGCAGCGGAACATACATGTGCCGCTACTTGGCGAAGAACATTGTGGCGGCAGGATTGGCAGACACGGCAAAGGTGGAACTGGCTTACGTCATCGGCCAGCCACAACCCTGTGCCATCAACATTGAGCTCAACAAATTTGGCGAGAGCACGGACAATTTGTCGGGCTGCAACTCTCATCTTGCGGAAGACCTCGCCAGATGGATAACAGAAAACATTGACCTATCACCTAAAGGTATCATCCAGCGCTTCGACGGACTGCGCCCCCGTTTCTATGAGGTGACAAGACGTGGACATTTCGGGCATCCCATCAATAAGGCCGAGAGAGATTTCCGAGTGTTCCCCTGGGAGGAGACGGATATGGCAGATATTTTGGAGAAGCATTTTCTGGTCAAGAAGAAAACAGAATAACAACTACGGTGAGGACACACGAAGCTCTTCGCCAAAGCCATGGGCCATCGCAGTGGAAGATAACTACAAACTTGAAGATTAATTAACGTATAAAAATTTTGGAATCTCACTTTTTTCCACTAATTTTGCAGTGATTTATGTCAAACCCTTTTAGCCATTGGAGAAAGGGTCGAGCGAATGAGTATAAAGTAAGAACAAATACCCAGTAGAGAAACGGTTCCTGCAGCCTTCCGGCTGCAGGCAGTTTGACTTAGCCATTTCTTTCACATCCATTTCATCCTTTTTTAATTTATGGCAAAATAAAAGCTTGCCTGGTTTCAAACTTTATACACCTATTATGGGCAATATACAACCAAAGACGTTGACCCGACTGGGAATCAACGATAATATGGCACGCAGTATAGCCATGGCGACTATATCCAAATACTGCAAACACGACACACAACAGCAGATTCTCTCGACCTTGGAGAACATCATCATCCATCCCGAAGACTACCGAGAGGACAAGATCTGGGGCAAACTCGCATTGGTACTGTCACCCACTACTTCTGACACCCAATCTTATGAACTACGGGAGTTTCCTCTCCCCTACTCCATTTTTGGCGCCGACAGCATAGACCAACTCTCCATCAGACAGATGGAGATTGCCATGCGCCTGCCAGTGACTGTGGCAGGTGCCCTTATGCCCGACGGATGCGCCGGATACGGACTCCCCATCGGTGGCGTGCTCGCTACCAACAGCCATGTGATCATCCCCTATGCCGTGGGAAAGGACATCGGCTGCCGCATGAGCCTAACCATCCTCGATGCTGAGCCTGACTATTTGGAGAAACGCCATGACCATGCAGTCATGGCACTGACAGAGCACACAGCCTTCGGACTCGACGGCATCCTCCCTTACAGGACATACCATCCGCTGTTCGACAGGTGCGAGTGGCGCGACATTCCCATTATGAAAAAGTTGCGCGACAAGGCCATCCGGCAAATGGGCAGCAGCGGCAAGGGCAACCATTTTGTGGACATCTGCGAGGTGGTGCTCCCGCCAGTCAACGCCATGGGAATGGACGAAGGCCGCTATCTCGGCATCTTGAGCCATTCTGGAAGCCGTGGATTGGGAGCTGCCATCGCAGACCATTTCACTGCTATCGCCAAAGAGACATGCCGTCTTCCCAGACAGGCAGGACCATTTGCCTGGCTGAGTCTGGACAGCGAAGCGGGACAGCTGTACTGGGCCTGTATGGAGTTGGCGGGCGCCTACTCTGCCGCCAACCACGACTGCATCCACGATAATGTGGCAAGGGCATTGCAACTGAAGCCACTGGCCAAGATCAGCAACCACCACAACTATGCCTGGCGGGAGACACTCGACGATGGTACCACCGTCATCGTACACCGCAAGGGAGCGACACCTGCTCATGCTGGTGAGCTGGGCATCATTCCGGGAAGCATGGCGACGCCTGGTTACATTGTGTCGGGGCGAGGCAACAGCGAGTCGGTCTTCTCCGCATCACACGGAGCCGGCAGGACCATGTCGCGCCTTGACGCACGCAACAGCATCAGCCGTCATGCACTTCGAAAAAATCTGGCAGAATGTGGTGTCACCCTTATCGGCGGAACCACCGAGGAAGCGCCCATGGCCTACAAAGACATCCACTGTGTGATGGAAGCGCAAAAAGAGTTAGTAAATATAGAGGGAACCATCATCCCTAAAATAGTAAGAATGAGCGAGTAATAATATGGAAAAGACATATATACAAATCACTTCGGGGCGTGGTCCCGTAGAGTGCTGCCGTGTGGTGGTGCTCATCATGCAGAAAATCATCGAACAGGCACGGGAACTGGGTCTCGGAACAGAGCTGGTGGAACATGAGGATGGTCCTCAAAGCGGATGCATGTTTTCTGCCACCCTCTCCGTGAAGGGAGACGACACCAACCTCCTGACCGACGAATGGGAGGGGTCGGTGCTATGGGTGGCGCAGAAGAATCCCTTCCGTCCCTGGCACCGCCGCAAAAACTGGTTCGTGGGCGTTCATGCCATCAAACCATTGGAAAAAGCCAAGGTCAGCGAGCGAGACATCACCTACGATACACTCAGGGCCTCCGGACCTGGTGGACAGAACGTGAACAAGGTAGAGACCGCTGTCAGGGCGACACACAGCCCCTCAGGCATCAGTGTGGTGGCATCCGATCTACGCTCACAAAGCCAGAACAAGAAACTGGCGTATGAGCGGTTGATGATGAAACTATCGGCCATGGAAGAAGAGAAGCAGATGCATCAGACCAGAGATGTTTGGATGAACCACAACACGCTGGAGCGTGGCAATCCGGTGAAGATATTCAAAGGTGACTTATAAAGGCTTCACCATTGTACTTTCCAAAACTCATAGTGCGCCTGACTTGATAATGTAGTCAGGCGCACTTCACATTTGCAAACAGGCGGAAATTGTTTTTACTGAACAGAAATTTCCGTAATGCGCAGAAATTTCCATTTTATCAACACATTATAGCTGCCACATTGTAGAGGCCCCACCTCGGGGCAGAGACACAACAAGATGGAAGGGATTCCACTTTGGGGCAGAGACCCCACCCCTGCCCCTCCCCTGCGCAGGGGAGGGGAGTGCCTGACGGACTGAGAAGTGCCTGGCGGAGGGTGAGCTTAAAATAGGGAGGAGTGTCTTTGATGGGAGGTTTTTAAATGTGTGAGAGATAGTTTTTTATATAAAAAGGTGGGGAAAGATTTGTGGGAAAAGTAAAAAGATGTACCTTTGCGGCATACACCAAAACAACAGGAGGAAATGCGGAAACTGACCTATCTACTCATTGTGCTGCTAGGCTACAGCTGCACCGAGAAAACGACCCCCACACAGGCGACGGCGGCCGAGGCCGCCCTGGAAGACAGTGTGAGCGAAGTGACGCTGCTCATAGGCGGCGACATGATGATGCACATGCCCCAGTTGAACTGCGGTCATGTAGGCGGTAGCGAGTACAATTTCGACGACGTATTCAGTCTGGTGAAACCCACCGTGGAGAAGGCCGACCTGGCGATAGCCAATTTCGAGACCACACTGGCTCCCCCACCCTACACCGGGTATCCCTGCTTCTGCGCCCCCACCTCCTATCTCGACGCCATTCTGCATGCCGGTTTCGACGTGCTGACCACAGCCAACAACCACTGCTGCGACAAGGGTGCCACAGGTCTGACGCGCACCATCGACGAGATGGACGCCCGCCATGTGCCCCATTTAGGCACCTACAAGGACAAGGCCGCCCGCGACTCCCTGCACCCACTGATTATAGAGAAGAACCACATACGTATAGCGCTGCTCAGCTTCACCTACGGCACGAACGGGCTGCCCGTTCCCAAGCCTTTCTACGTGAACCACATCGACACGGCCGAGATAGCGAGAGACATCGCCGTCGCCAAGCTGCTGAAGAGCGACGTGATTATAGCGCTGCCCCACTGGGGCATAGAATACATGCGCACCGCCAGCGAAGAACAGAAGCAGTTGACCGACTGGATGCTTGCGCAAGGCGTGGACCATGTAGTGGGCGGACACCCGCACGTGATACAGCCCTTTGAGGTGCGCGAGACCGACGGAGAGAAGCATCTGGTGGCGTACTCGTTGGGCAACTACGTCTCCGCACAGAGCAAGCCGGACACCGACGGCGGCTCCATGGTGCGGCTGACGCTGCAGAAGAAAGGTGACACGACTCGGCTGACCGACTGCGGTTACTTGCTGCACTGGGTATCGTCGCCCAAGACCTCTGGCAAGCGGCAGTATAAGGTGATACCTGCCAGTTATCCCGACGAGCAGCTCACCCCGCTGGAGCGTGCGGCGCGGAAGCGGTTTGTGGAGTCTGCCCGCCAACTGCTTGGTAAGCACAATAAAGGAGTGGAAGAGGTCTTTTAGAAGGGAGCGGAAGTGAACGGCACGCTGCGCGTGGAAATTGATTTATTCTGAACAGAAATTATCGTAATTCACCTAATTGTTTATTAAAGGTCTTTGAAAGAAATTATCATAATACGCAGAAAATTTCATTGGAATGACTATGTTTTTTCTGAACAGAAATTATCGTAATTCACGTAATTGTTCATTTTTCTGAAAGAAATTCTCGTAATGCGCGGAAATTTCATTGGAATGACTATGTTTTTTCTGAACAGAAATTATCGTAATTCACGTAATTAATCATCAATGGTTTTTTTGAAAGCAATTATCGTAATACGCAGTAATTTCTGTTTTCGTGTGCGCTGGCGCACGGGGAAATTATCGGATATTATTCTTGCGAGGGCGGATTGCATATCCGCGGATTGGGACTGGGCGGGGAGGGCCTGGCGGACTGAGAATAGTATGGAAGTTCGGAGAGTGTCTAATGAATGGAAATAATTGAATTCTAAGAAATTATGAGAATTACGGGTATTTCTTTCCTTTTCCTTTTTGATTATTTTTTTTGACAGAAATTTTCGTAATGCGCGGAAATTTCTGTTATTCGTGCGGGAGGGCCGGAGGTTGTTATTTGCCGTATCTGAAGTAGAACCAATAGGTGTTGCCGTAAACGCGCTTCAGGTTGTTGTAGCGCTCCCTTTCGTCGGCGGTGGCCATTCTCATTTCGTTGAAATCTCTGAAATCCGCTTCCATGGCCCCGTTCTGGCCAGTAGCGAAAGGTTTTCCTGAGGAATAATAATACTGTAGGAGCGCCTCTCCATATATTTTGGGCAGGATGGAATCGGTGTATGATTTATGGAGTTCCTCGGCGAAGGCCCCCAGTTTTCTGTCGAGCAGGAGTTCCATGAGCTTGTAATCCCGTGCATACTGCGAGCTGTCGGCCAAGAGCGTCACCACGCTGTCGGGCAGGAGTACCGTCCGCACCGTAGTATGGTCGATGCGGAGCGCCTTTGCTCCTCCCACCACCGGATAGTCGAAGAAGCGTTCGGGCAGCAGTCCCTGCGCCGCGAGCGCATGCGCCCTGAGCATAGTGAGGCTGCTGTCGGCGGCCAGCGCCCTTTTCCCCACTTTCAGCGCATCGCCGTATTTTTCCTTCATAATCAGCTTCTCCATCCTCATGCGGTAGTGGAACACCTCGTCATGGTTGGACAGGCATCCCACCAACACAAACTGCAGGCAGAGCAGCATCAGGTTCACCCACACCACTCTTCCAAACCATCCACTTGAAGCATCCGGCTCATAAGGCTCGACCTCTTTGGCCACCCACACCAGGAGTGCGAAACCCACGAGGCAGAGCGGTCCTGCCCATGGCCAGGCCCCAAAGGAGAAATCGACATCGGCCCTGCTGCCCACCGAAGAGATGAAGGTGAGCAGGAGGAGCGAGGGAAAATACGTAAGGGCATGAGCTCTTTTCTCCAGTTTGGTGATGCGGAACACCACTGTCTGCAGCACTGCCAGGAGGGCGGTGACCACTATGGCCCCGATGGTGCGGTTGTAATGCGTCTGTCCCTGCGACAGGATGTGCTGCCCCACCGCCACGATATCCCCCTGATAGAAGTAGAGATACATAAAGGTAAAGACACAGAACACCCCCATGCACCCCCAGCGCACCAGTTGGTTTTGTTCCATTTTGAAAAGACTGTACCCTTGCATACTGTATGAAAGCGACAGACACATGACACCGCCGGAAGCCACGCGGTTTCCGGCGGTGCCTATGTCAGCAATTTATCAATTCTTCTTCAGCACCACGGCCGAGCGGGCCGGGATATAGATTTTGAGCCACTCCTTGTGGTCGGCCACATAGACAGGGTCGAAGTTGGTGACGTGTGTCACCGAGTCGTCGGCCAGTCCGTTACCACCGAACTCCACGGCATCGGTATTGAGCACCACATCATAGGAGCCCGTAGGCACAAGGAATCCGTAGTCGGGATACGACCTTGTGGGACTGAAATTGAACACGAAGACGAGGTCACCCCTCATGAAAGCCAGAATCTGGTCGTCGTCACTGTGCCAAATCTCCTGCACAGGTGTCTTGGGGAAGTTCTTCTGGCTTTTCACCACCTCGAGCATTTTCCGGTCGAAGTCGCCGAGCCAGTGGTAGCAAAGATTCTTGTTGTCGACGAGGTTCCACTGTCTTCTGGCATATTTGTAGCTCCATCCGTTGCCCTCGCGCGGGAAGTCAATCCATTCCGGATGTCCGAACTCATTGCCCATGAAGTTTAGGTATCCTCCGTTGATGGCGCCGAGTGTGACAAGTCGGATCATCTTGTGGAGTGCAATGCCGCGGCGGGCCGTCTCGTTCTCATCTCCCTTCTTGAAGTGCCAGTACATATCCGCATCGATGAGGCGGAAGATAATCGTCTTGTCGCCCACGAGCGCCTGGTCATGGCTTTCGCAGTAGCTGATGGTTTTCTCATCGGGCCGGCGGTTTTTCACCTCCCAGAAGATGGAGCTCGGTTTCCAGTGCTCGTCGGTCTGCTCCTTGATGGTCTTAATCCAGTAGTCAGGGATATTCATGGCCATGCGGTAGTTGAATCCGAATCCACCGTCCTCGAATTTGGCAGCGAGTCCCGGCATGCCGCTCACCTCTTCGGCAATGGTGATGGCGTTGGGGTTCACCTCATGTATGAGTTTGTTGGCCAGTGTGAGGTAGCAGATGGCATTGTCGTCCTCGCCCCCGTTGAAGTAGTCACCGTAGTTGGTGAAGGCCTGTCCGAGTCCGTGGCTGTAATAGAGCATGGAGGTGACACCGTCGAAGCGGAATCCGTCGAAGTGGAACTCGTCGAGCCAGTACTTGCAGTTGGAGAGCAGGAAGTGGATTACGTTGTCCTTGCCATAGTCGAAGCAGAGCGAGTCCCATGCCGGATGCTCGTGCATGGCTCCCGCATAGAAATACTGGTTGGGGTCGCCGGCCAGGTTGCCGAGTCCCTCCACCTCATTTTTCACGGCGTGGGAGTGGACGATATCCATGATGACGGCGATGCCCTTCTGGTGGGCCGCATCAATGAGTTCCTTGAGTTCCTCGGGAGTTCCGAATCGACTGGAGGGAGCGAAGAAGGAGCTCACATGATAGCCGAAGGAGCCATAGTAAGGATGCTCCTGAATGGCCATAATCTGGATGCAGTTGTAGCCGTCCTTGATGACGCGCGGCAGCACATTGTCCTTGAACTCGCGGTAGGAGCCCACTTTCTCGGCGTCCTGTCCCATTCCGACGTGGCACTCGTAGATGAGGAGCGGGTTGGTATTGGGTTTGAATTTTGTTTTCTTCCACACATAAGGTTTCTCCGGGTTCCACACCTGTGCGGAGAAGATTTTTGTCTCCTCGTCCTGCACCACTCTGCGCACCCAAGCCGGTATGCGCTCACCGTGTCCGCCGTCCCAGTAGACGTGCATTTTGTAGAGGTCGCCATGCTTGACGGCCTTTTCGGAGAGTTTCAGTTCCCAGTTGTCGGTGCCCGGGATACGTTTGGCTCTGTAGCGCTCCTGTTCGGTCCAGTTGTTGAAATCGCCTACGAGATAGATGTCCGTAGCGTTGGGCGCCCACTCGCGGAACACCCATCCACGTGCCATTTTGTGCAGGCCGTAGTAGAGGTATCCTGTTGCGAAGTCGCTGAGAGTCGACTTGCCGTTGTTGGTGAGCTGTCCGATTTTCCAGAGGGCATGGTCATGCCTTCCGCAGATAGCCGGTTCAAACGGTTCCAGGTAGGGGTCGTTGGCCACGAGCCCTATGTGTTTCACCTTTTTAGTTTTTTTGTTTTCGCCCACTTTGGGTGTTTTTACAGTTTTCTTTACTTTTTTATCTTCCATGACTTATTATGGAGTTTTTTCAGCATTTCACTTTGAAGATAGCCTTTTTGAATTCCTTGACGATGGAGATGCAGGGAGCATGTCCATCCTGCGGGCAGAAGACGGCGAACATACCCGGCCGGCAGGTGATATAGCTCTGAGCCAGGATGTCGGGATATTTGGTGATGTCTTTCTGCTCGTTGTACTCCAGCTCCGGCAGGTCGACGGTAGGTGTGTAGCCATACGTCTCGGGAGCGGAGAGGGGAATCTGGATATCGATCATTTTTCTGTGCGTTTCGAGCACAGCCACGTCGGGAGTTTTTCCGGTGGCCATCTGTATATTCACGAACACATCCTCCCCGTCGATGAGGTGTTTTCCCTCGGGTAGTTGGTTGATGTCATTTTCGCTAAGGAAATCGATCACCTTCTGGAAGCGCGGGTTGAGGTGTGCATAGAGCGGAAGGTTTTCTAACGTGTCGATAATCATACTATTGTTTGTTTTTAGAGTTAGTTTTTATTTGTCCACAAATCTTTGTCCGTTTTCATAATGTCCGCGGGCGGTAATTTTTCCGTTGCGGTCCCTTTCCACGAAGTTGCCGTCGCGTTCACCGTTTTTGTAGGAGCCCTCGAACCGCGAGCCGTCCTTTTTCTCCTCGAGTGCCTTACCGTGCAGTTTTCCGCGGTGGTAATTCACTTTCTGTCTTGAGCCGTCGTGCAGGTGGATGATGAACTGTCCCTCGAAGGCCCCGTCGCGGAATGTGCCTTCGAAGGTGTCGCCGTTTCTCTTCACCAGCTTTCCCTGTCCGTTCTCTTTGTCGGCGTTCCAGTTGCCGGTATAGGTATCGCCGTTGTGCCAGGTGAAGGTTCCCATTCCCGACTTATCGCCGTTGAGGAACCGTCCCGAGTATCGGTCGCCGTTTTTATAGACCACCTCCCCCTGTCCGGTTCTCTCCCCCCGTACATAGTCGCCGGTATACTCATCGCCGTTGGCGAAGGTATACTTTCCCTTTCCGTGCGGCAGGTCGTGGAGCCACATGCCCGTATATTTATCGCCGTCGGCGTAGAAGTTGGTTCCCTTTCCCGAGCGTTCGTTGTCCACCCAGTTGCCCCGGTAGATGACGCCGTTGCCCCAGTCGAAGGTACCATACCCGTTTTTCATGTCGTTTTTCCATCCCCCCTTGTAGAACTGTCCGGTGGAGAAGGTGTAGGTGCCCTGTCCGGAGCGTTTGTCGTTTTCCCAATTCCCCTCGTAGATATCGCCGTTGTAGTAGTACATGGTACCCTCTCCATGCTGGTAGTCTCGGTACCACATTCCCACATACTTATTATTGTTCATGAAGTAGAAGGTGCCCTTTCCGTGCTGGTGGTCCTGGTACCACATTCCCTCGTATCGTTCGCCGTCGGAGAAGGTGTAAGTGCCCTTTCCCGACCTTTTTCCCTTGAGGTACTCGCCCTCGTAGACATCATGGTTGGGATAAGTGGTGGTGCCCTTACCCTGCGGTTTTCCGCCCATCATCTCGCCTTTGTAGAGTCCGCCGTCCTTGGTGTAGCAAGAGCCGAGTGTGATTTTCTGGGCCCCGGCCCTGAGGGGGAAGGTGAGAAGAGCGGTCAACAATATGATGATATAGTGAAGTTTCATTTTTCCGAATGCAAGAATTACACAACAAAAGTACGAAAAAAACCTTGAATAGGAAAAAACTTTAGTAATTTTTATGTATCTGGAAAAGGGAAGGCGGCATTTTATAGAAATTTTGATTATCTTCGCAGCATGAAAGACCAAAAACCCAATTATAAGCGATGAAATTTGTAGGAATGATACCCGCCCGCTACGCCTCGACGCGTTTTCCGGGCAAGCCGCTGGCCCTTCTGGGCGGTGTAACGGTGATAGAGCGTGTGTACCGCCAGGCCGTGAGTGCCCTCGACGACGCCTATGTGGCCACCGACGACGAGCGCATTTTCGATGCCGTGACCCGCTTCGGCGGCAAGGCCGTGATGACATCGACCTCCCACAAGAGCGGTACCGACCGCATCGCCGAGGCCGTTCGTCTGACCGGCTGCGACGCCGATGTGGTGGTGAACATTCAGGGCGACGAGCCCTTCATCCAGCGCTCTCAGATAGAGACGGTTTGCCGCTGTTTCGACGACCCCACCACGCAGATAGCCACTTTAGGAAAGCCCTTCACCGACATGCACGGCGTGGAGAATCCCAACTCGCCCAAGATAGTGACCGACTTGCGCGGCTACGCCCTCTACTTCAGCCGCAGTGTGATACCCTACGTGCGCGGTGTGGAGCGTGCCGACTGGCTGCAGCACTTCCCCTATCTGAAGCACATCGGCCTGTACGCCTACCGCACCGAGGTGCTCAGCGAGATTACGCGTCTGCCGCAGTCGCCCCTTGAACTGGCTGAGAGTCTGGAGCAGTTGCGCTGGTTGCAGAACGGCTACCGCATCAAGGTGGGGCTCACGGATGTGGAAACGGTGGGTATTGACACGCCGGAAGACCTGGCTGCTGCGGAAGAACACTTGAAAAGATTAAAGATTAAAAATTAAAGATTAAAGATTAAAATTGGGAAATGGGAGAATTTAAAGGGTGCTATTCATAACTGGAGTCTATGAATAGCACCTTCAGTGCGGAGACGGACAGAAATTAACGTAATTATCGTAATTATTCATTAATGATTATTTTGATTATTTGGAACCGTTTTCCAATAATCAATGCGAATGACTAAAGCAACGCTGAAGGTAATCAAGCTCCCCGCCCCTTGCAGGGGCGGGGAGTTGAATAGCGGATGTAAATGCTTGTATTCTAAGAAATTATGAGAATTATGAGAATTTCTTTCCTTTCTTTTGATTATTATCTTTCCTCTATAGAAATTTATCGGACTGGTTTAAAATTCCCGATTTTCATCTATAGTTGAAAGAAATTTTCTTGGTGCGCTGAAAATTTCAGGAGGGGTCTTGGAAAAATTCTAAGCGGAGGAGGTTGCGGGTGTCGTCGGTCACTTTGTAGCGGTCGTCGATGCGGTGGCCTACCACCCAGAGGATGCGGTTTTGGGCATCGGTCACGACGAGCTGCCTCATTTTCGCGAAGCGGTTCATTTTGCGGTCGGTGAGGAAATCGCTCAGCAGTTTTGTGCCCCTCATGCCGAGCGGCCGGAACCGGTCGGCCCTGTCAGCCACCCTGACGGTGAGCGGCCACTCCACCCTATCCGCATCGAGCGAGGCCGTATTGGGGTCTGCGCTCCACGCCATGTTCTCAGGTCTGTCGAGCAGCGTCAGCCGCAGACGGTCATCGCCCTGCAGCACATATTTCCCGTCGACCGGGAGGCGGAGCGGTTTGGGAGCCACGAAAAGCGGCTGGATGAGGATATTGTCGCGGTCGAAGAGCAGTTGATGGGTAGGCGACTCATAGAGCGTGCCCGTCTCGGCCATCCGGTTTCGGCAGATGGCCGTGCACTGTGCCGGTGAGAAATGGTAGCGGCAGAGCAGCGCATGCCCCACATAATCATTGGAAAGGACGGTGCGGTCGAAAGCCTCCACCTGCGGCATGGAGTCTTCGCGCCGTGCGGCGGAAAGCGTCTGTTCCACCACGCCGTCGAGTAGGGCGGCCGCGCTTTTCAGTCTGTCGGCCATGTCGCTGACCCCCTGAATGAAAGAAGGATTGATTTGTTCGAGGAGCGGAATGACCTGCAGTCGGATTTTATTGCGCATGACATCCGGCACCAGGTTGGAGCTGTCGGTGATGAAATCCTGCCCCTCGCTCTGTAGGAAATCCAGAATCATCTGGCGGTCCACGCAGAGCAACGGTCTCACCACATGTCCGTTGCGCGGCTGTATGCCGCAAAGGCCATGCAGGCCCGTGCCCCGTACCATATTGATGAGCACCGTCTCGACCGAGTCGTTCATGTGGTGCGCCACCAGTATATCCTCTGCCCCCACATCCGTGCGGAGCCTTTCAAAATAGTCATACCGCAGTTGGCGTGCCGCCATTTCCACGCTCACATGGTGCGCCTCGACATAAGCCATGGTGTCGAAATGCACCGTATGGAGCGGCACCTCCCATTTCCGGCACAGATCACGGCAGAACACCTCGTCGCGGTCAGATTCTCTGCCCCGCAGATGGAAGTTGCAGTGCACCCCCTCAACCCTGTAGCCCAGCCGTCGCATGACCAGCAGCAACGCCACACTGTCGGCCCCACCCGAGAGCCCCACGAGATAGAGCGCCCCCTTTTGGAGCAGGCCGTTACCGGCGATGAAGGCCGCCACGGTATCGAGGAAATCCACCTTTTTCATGCCGCTCAGCGATTCATTCCACGTAGAGCACAAGGCCCTTGAGGTATTCCCCCTCTGGATGATAGATATCCACGGGATGGTCGGCCGGCTGGTGCAGCTGGTGCAGTATTCTCACCCTCCGCTTGGCCTGTGCCGCTGCGGTGAAGACCGCATTGCGGAAATTGTCCTTGGTGACCACCTGGCTGCAACTGAAGGTGAAGAGCAGTCCGCCCGGCATGATACGTTCGAAAGCCTTGGCGTTGAGGCGCGTATAGCCTTTCAGCGCATTGTGCAGCGCTGCCCTGTGCTTGGCGAACGCCGGCGGGTCGAGGATGATGAGGTCATACTGTCCGTCGGCCCTGTCGAGGAAGCGGAACGCATCCTCGCAGAAAGCCACATGCCGCGGGTCGCCGGGGAAGTTGAGTTCCACATTCTCCTTGGTCAGTTCCACCGCCTTTGCGCTGCTGTCGACCGAGTGCACCAGTTGTGCTCCGCCCCTGAGCGCATAGAAGGAGAATCCCCCCGTATAGCAGAACATATTGAGAACTTTTCTGTCTTTGGCATACCGTTCGAGCAGCCGGCGGTTTTCCCTTTGGTCGACGAAGAAACCCGTCTTCTGTCCCTTGAGCCAGTCGACCCTAAAGCGCAGTCCGTTCTCCACGGCGATATTGTCGGCCGTCTCACCGATGAGGAAGCCGTTTTCCTGTCCCAGTTCCGCTTTGAAGGGCAGTGTGGTCTCACTTTTGTAGAACACATTCTCGATGCGCCCCTCCATGACCTCGACCAGCACCCTTGCCACCTGTTGGCGCACCAAGTGCATGCCCACGCTGTGCGCCTGCAGCACGGCGGTGTGTCCATAGCAGTCGACCACCAGTCCCGGCAATCCGTCTCCCTCGCCGTGTACGAGGCGGTACGTATTGTTCTGCGGATTGTCGGCTATGCCCGTTGCCTTTCTCACATCGAGGGCCGAGCGCAGTCTTTTTCTGTAGAAATCGTCATCGATGTCGATATCCTTAAAGGAGAGCACCCTGACGGCGATGGAGCCCACCTGATAGTGGCCCACGGCCACGAATTCGCCTTTGCTGTTGAGCACCCTGACCAGTTCGCCCTCCTGCAGCTGTTGGGGCAGAGTTTTGATAGCCCCCGAGAACACCCACGGGTGGAACCTTTTCAGGCTCTCCTCCTTACCGGGTTTGAGGACAATGTTTTTGCATTCCATATATTATAAGGGAAGTTTTTTAAAAAAGGGATGTTAAAAAGAAGTTAAAGGGAAGTTAAAGGGACATATGTGGTTTTTTAAGGGAAGTTAAAAGGAAGTGAAAGGGAAGTTAAAGGGACATATGCCCTATTCATGACTTTCTTTATATCCACTTCAAATACCTTCTTTATGTCCCTAAATTTTCACTTCATCCAACTTGTTTACAAATGCTGATTTATAGAGTTTTACAAATTCTTTCCTACCTCCTCTTCCTCATCTACGAGGAGGTAGTCGCCGGTATGCTTCAGGCGGAGCAGTTCGTTGTAGAGCTGAATGCAGGCCCAAGCATCGGTAGCGGCATAAAGTTTCTGTTTCTGCGTGAGCACGTCGGCCTCCCAGTTGGACAGTTGCTGGCTCTTACTTATTTTCAATCCGAATAGGTTGGCATAGAGTTTTTGCAGCGAACGGTCCTCGATGCCGATTTCCGAGACATGCTCCTGCAGGTCGAAGAAGTAGCCCGGCTGGAACATTTTTCTCCTTTTGAGCGAGATGATATCATCGTGCAGTGAGAGTCCCACTTTGAGCACGGACGTATCCTCCAGCAGGTAGACGATGGCCGGCGAGATATTGGTGTAGTTGAGTCGGAAGAGGAAGCAGATGTCGGGCGTTGACACCTGCAGGAGGGCCACTCTGTTCTGGTGTCCCTTCTTGAAGGAAGGCCTTGTCTCGGTATCGATGCCGAGGATAGGCTGTGTGAGCAGGTAGTCGACTGCCTTTCTGGTCTCCCCTTCGGTGAGGATGACAACAATTCTCCCCTCGAAATTGACTCTGGGCAGCGCCGCTATCTTTTTTTTATCGTATTTTTTATAAAGTATTTTCGGCATAAAGCGTGTTTTAGCAGAAATGACCTTGTCAACTGTTTTTCATCGTTTACTATGGAGGTGTCTGTGCGGTTAGGCCGCATGATACCGGTACCACCTGATAACAATATGCAAAATTAGAAAAAAAGTCTGAAAATAGTGTGGTTTCCACAAAATTTCCGTAATTTTGCAATAAAAAATTCGGGAAAACGTCAATATGTCTCAGAAAAAACAATATAACAACAATCAAAGGCAGTCGATTTTCGAGATTTTAGGTCTCAATGTATTGCGCGACGAGCGCATCGGATTTGTATTAGGCTTGCTGATACTTTTAGCATCGGTAGTGATGCTGATAGCCTTTATCTCCTACTTCACTTCCGGTCCTGCCGACCAGAGTCTGGTTTTGGACCTACAGGACGGCGAGTTGCGCAATGATGGCCGCGTGTTCCGCAACACGTGCGGTTCGGTGGGAGCCCTTATCTCCCACCAGTTCATAGCCTGCGGTTTCGGCCTGGCCTCCTTTGCCATCCCCGCCTTCTTCATTCTTTTAGGCCTGCGGCTCACACGTGCCTACAAGAACATCAACCTGCTGAAATGGTTTTTCGGTTTGGCTGTGCTGATGGTGTGGTGCAGTGTAGCCTTTGCCAAGTTTCTCAGTCCGCTGTTTGAGAACGCCATTTTCAATCCCGGCGGCGACCACGGCCTGTTCATCTGCCAGCGCATAGAGAACGTGATAGGCTCTCCCGGTCTGATAGCCGTACTGGTGCTGGTGGCCATCGCCTTTCTGAGCGCGCTGACCTCTGAGACCGTAATCTACGTGCGCAATATACTCGACCCCTTCCGCTATCTGAAGAAGATTCCTTTCACCATCACCAACAAGGAGCCCGAGCTGGCCCTGGCCGGTGCCCCGACAGAAAGTGCGGGAGAATATGAGGAGCCCGTTGCCGCTACGATGACCTTCCGCGGCGACGACCTTCAGGTGGACGACGAGCCCGAGGAGAAGGAAGAGCCCGTAAAGCCCCGTGAGAGCGGCACCGGCCGCATCATGATACCCCGCCGCACGAAAGGCGACCCCACGATGCAAGTATCTGTGGGCCAGGAAGACGAGAAAGCCAAGGGCAACACCGTGGGCGGCAACAACCCGCTGGGTGCCCCCATCAACCCCCTGGAGCCCTTTACCCGCTACAAATATCCTACGCTCGACCTGCTTCAGCAATACGACAACGACGGCAAGCCCTACATAGACGAGGAGGAGCAGAAAGCCAACAAGAACCAGATTGTCCGGGTTCTGAAGAGCTTCGGTGTGGAGATCAACGAGATCAAGGCCACTGTAGGCCCCACCATCACCCTGTATGAGGTGACCCCCGCCGAGGGTGTGCGCATCTCCCGCATCCGCAACCTGGAAGACGACATCGCCCTGAGCCTCCGCGCCCTCGGCATCCGCATCATTGCCCCTATTCCCGGCAAGGGCACCATCGGTATCGAGGTGCCGAACGCCAAGCCCAACATCGTGTCGATGCGCAGCATACTGAACTCGCGCAAATTCCAGGAGACGAAGATGGAGCTTCCCATTGCGCTCGGCAAGACCATCACCAACGAAGTGTTCATGGTAGACTTGGCCAAGATACCCCACCTGCTTGTGGCCGGTGCCACCGGTCAGGGAAAGTCGGTAGGTTTGAACTGCATCATCAACTCGCTGCTGTACAAGAAGCACCCCAACGAGCTGAAGTTTGTGCTGATAGACCCGAAGAAGGTAGAATTCAACGTCTACGCCCCCATCGCCGACCATTTCATGGCCACGGTGGACGATGACGACGAGCCCATCATCACCGACGTGACGAAGGTGGTACGCACGCTGAAGAGCCTTTGCATGCTGATGGACACCCGCTACGACCTGCTGAAGAAAGCCGGTGCCCGCAACATCAAGGAATACAACCGCAAGTTTGTGAACCGCCAGCTGCGTCTGACCGACGGCCATGAGTACATGCCATACATTGTGGTGATTATCGACGAGTTCGGCGACCTCATCATGACGGCCGGCAAGGAGATAGAGCTTCCCATCGCCCGTATCGCCCAGTTGGCCCGTGCCGTGGGCATCCACATGGTGATAGCCACACAGCGCCCCACCACGAGCATCATCACCGGTAACATCAAGGCCAACTTCCCCGGCCGCATGGCGTTCAAGGTGAGTGCGATGATCGACTCGCGCACCATTCTGGACCGTCCCGGCGCCAACCAGCTGGTGGGCCGCGGCGACATGCTCTTCCTGAACGGCAACGAGCCTGTCCGTGTGCAGTGCGCCTTCATCGACACCCCCGAGGTAGAGAATGTGAACAACTACATCCAGGAGCAGTCGGGTCCGACCCATCCGCTCGAGTTGCCCGAGCCCGCCCAGGAAGAGAGCGGCACCGGCGGCGACTTCAGCGAATCAGGCGGCGACAACCTGGATCCCATCTTCGCCCAGGCAGCCGCCCATGTGGTGAGCACGCAGCAAGGCTCCACCAGTATGATACAGCGCCGCTTCTCCATCGGCTACAACCGCGCCGGCCGCTTGATGGACCAGCTGGAGAAAGCCGGCATCGTGGGCGCCGCCCAGGGCAGCAAGCCCCGCGAGGTGCTCATCCAGGACGCCAACAGTCTGGAGATACTGCTCAACAAGTTGCGCTCCGGCGAGGTTTAAGCCCCGCTCCGGCATGCGCCCCACCCCACTGACACCTCATTTAGATAAGAGCAACAATAGCGATTCATTCAGAAACTCTAAAACAGGAAAGATTATGAAAAGAAGGATAACACAAGCCCTGCTGACGCTGCTGGCCCTTCTGGTCGCCGTCGGCATGAATGCCCAGGGCAAGACTTCGGGCAATGCCCGCGCCATACTTGACAAAGTGGCCAAGAATGTGAACCGCCCCTCCGGCGCCACAGCCGATTTCAAGCTGAGCGGCGACGGCGTGTCATCATCCGGCACCATCGCCATCAAAGGCAACAAATTCCGCGCCACCACCCCACAAGGCGTGGTATGGTTTGACGGCAAGACCCAGTGGACCTACATGAAGAACAATGAGGAGGTGAACGTGAACACCCCCAACGCCAAGCAGCAGGCCCGCATGAACCCCTACTACTTTATCACGCTCTACAAGAAAGGCTACAACATGACCTCTAAGGCAGTGGGCGGCGGCTATGAGGTACACCTCACCGCCCAGGGCAAGAACCAGGCCCTTCAGGAGATCTACATCACGGTGAACAAGAGCTACCTGCCCACGAAGGTGCGGTTCAGCCAGAAAGGCAAGTGGACCACCATCACGGTGAGCAATTTCAAGGCCGCCAAGCTGAGCGACTCCAGTTTCACATTCAAGGAGAAAGACTACCCCAACGCCGAGGTTATCGACCTGCGTTGACAAAACCGTAAGCGCCATGACAAACAAGGGAATGACACGATTTGAGACCATCCGGACGCTCCGTAAGCACGTACGCCTGTCGGAGCGCCGCAGTGAGGTATGGAAGCAGAACAAGGTAGCCAAAGCGCTCATCTACTTTTCGGGTGTGGTGACGGTGCTCTACCTCATCTTCTTCGCCGTGATGATATCGCTCATCGCCAACAGCAGCGAGACACGCACCCCCTATGAGATTATCTTCGGTCTGCTCCCCTTCCTGATGGCAGTAGACTTCGGTGTCCGCCTCATGGCGCAGCAGACCCCCTCTCAGCTCATCAAGCCCTACATCCTGCTTCCCATCCCCAAGATGACGTGTATAGACAGTTTCATGGTGTCGTCGCTCACCAACGGCGGCAACCTGATATGGATGGGTCTGTTTCTGCCCTACACCATCATGTCGGTGGTGTTTGCCATGGGCTTCTGGAAGGCCGTAGTGTTCCTGCTCGCCCTCTACCTGATTATCCTGATATGGAGCCAGTGGTACATGCTGGGGCGCAGTCTGGTGAACCGCAGTTACCTGTGGTGGATAGTTCCCGCCGTGGTCTTTGCCCTGCTATTCTCGCCGTGGTACATCGGCAAGAACGCCAGCATTACCACCCTCTGCGACACCTACGCCAACATAGGCCTGTGGCTGGAGCGGAACCCGCTGCTGGTGCTGGCCGCCCTTGTGGCCCTTCTGGCCCTTCTGATAGCCGTGAACCGCCGGTTGCAGTTCCGCTTTGTCTATGCCGAGCTGGCCAAGGTGACCCAGACCCATCTGAAGCACGTGACCGAGATAAAGAGTCTGGACCGTTTCGGCGAGGTGGGCGAATACATCAAGCTCGAGATCAAGAGCATCATGCGCAACAAGAACTGCCGCAAGTCGTTTATCACCGGTCTGGTGTTTGTGGTGATGTTCAGTGCGCTCATCTCCTTCACCGACATCTACGACGCCGCCTATATGAAGATGTTTCTTGTGCTGTACAACTTCTCCATCTTCGGCACGATGCTGCTCTCTCGCGTGATGTGTTTTGAGGGCAACTACATCGACTGCCTGATGACGCACAAGGAAAACATCCTGTCGCTGTTCAAGGCCAAGTATTACTTCTACTTCAGTCTGCTGCTGTTGCCCTGCCTGCTCATGATACCCATTGTGGTGATGGGCAAGGCCACGGTGCTCATGCTGCTCTCCTTCCTGCTGCTCACGGGCGGCCCCATCTACTGTCTGCTCTTCATCCTTGTAATCTACAACAAGCAGACGATGCCGCTGAACACGAAATTCATCGGCAAGGGGAGCATGGATACGAACTATGTGCAGCTGCTCATCTCGATGGCGGTATACATTGTGCCGCTGGTGCTGGTATCGCTTCTGCGGATTATGCTGCAGGAGAACATGGTATTCGTGGTGCTGTCAGTGCTGGGTCTGGGCTTCATCGCCACCCACAAGCTATGGCTGCGGTGGGTGTATGGTCTGTTTATGAAGCGCCGCTACGAGAACATGGAAGGTCTGCGCGCCACGCGGTAGATGCCGTCGGGAGACTGACAGAAATTATCGTAATTTACGTAATTATTCATTTTTCTGAAAGAAATTATCGTAATGCGCAGATATTATTCATTAATGAGTTTTTGATTATTTGGAGCCATTCTCATAAACACTTTGAATAGAATAAGATTAAAAAACGCTACGCTTAAGATTTAGAGCCCCTTGCTAAGGGGCGGCTATAATGCGGGGATACTGGGGGGCAAAAATCAAAGCAATAAAAAGACGCTAGCGTCTCGCAAAAAGGAAGAAAAAGGGTGCTGAGGACTGACAGAAATTATCGTAATTTACGTAATTATTCATTTTTCTGAAAGAAATTATCGTAATGCGCAGTAATTTTTCTTTTACCCCTGCATTATTGCCTAATGATATAATAAGATAAAAAAACGCTTCGCTTTTGAAAAAGAATAAAAAGGATTAAAAATTGGGCTTTGAAAGACAGGGGGGGCAAAAATCAAAGCGATAAAAAGACGCAAGCGTCTCGCAAAAAGGGAGAAAAAGGGGGCGCATTGCAAATCCGCTGAGTGGGGGCTGTCGGATTCCGATAGAACTTAGGGAAAAAATCAGTAAAATCAGACAAATCCGTAGTTTATCATAAGGGGCGGCTATAATCAGAGCGACTTGGAGTATAGACACAAAAAAGCCTTCCGATGTGGAAGGCTTTTTGCGGTGCGTACGGGACTCGAACCCGTGACCTCCTGCGTGACAGGCAGGCATTCTAACCAGGCTGAACTAACGCACCTTTTGCAATCAGATTGAGCGGTGCGTACGGGACTCGAACCCGTGACCTCCTGCGTGACAGGCAGGCATTCTAACCAGGCTGAACTAACGCACCAAGCTATGTAGTTCTGAATTGCGGATGCAAAGGTAGGCATTAATTTTGTAAACGCCAAAAAAACGCGCTACTTTTTTACAAAAAAAATTGCATGAGCAAGGCATCGCGATAAGAATCGCCCACGCGGAGCCAGTTTTTCAGTGAGGCCGTTTGTGTGAATCCCACTTTTTGGAACAAGTGGAGCGACTGCGCGTTGTCACCATCTACAATGGCGTATAGTTGGTGGAGGTGGCACACCTTCCGGCTGTAGTCGACCGCATGCAGCAGTGCGGCTGTGGCATATCCCCTGTGTCGGAATCTTTTGGCCACCACGATGCCCACCTCTGCCCTGCTGTGTCGCGGGTCGAAATTGAAGATATCGAGCAGTCCCACGGTGCAGTGGTGTTCGTCCTCTATGACCAGGCGCACCTGCCTGTCGGCATAGATATCGGCGGTGCTGTTGGCGATATAGGCGCTGAGCACGAATCTGGAGTACGGCACGTTGGTGACGCCCACGTCCCAGAGGTCCTCATCGTTTTCGATGTTGTAGAGCGAGTCGAGGTCTTCCGGCTCGAGCGCCCTGAGGTGAATGATGGGCAGCTGCTCTGTCATGGTTATTTCCAGCTTATCACCTCCTCGGCTGTGAGGATGGTTTTGGTGTACGGATTGTAGAACGCCATCGACACATTGGGTGTAGGCTGTGTGGCGAAGATGTCGAGAATGGCCGCATAAGAGAAGGCGTCGATGTCGTAGACCACATACTTCTGGTTTTTGGTGTCCATCTTGTCGAGCATGGAGAGGTGTCCCATGGGCATGATGCGCTCATTGCCCGCCACGAACTCGCCCGAGAGTCCCTTTCTGCGGCACAGTTTGCGGCACTGCGTGATAGACGACACCGAGCCGATGAAGATATAGTCCGGCTCGCGTTTGTGTCGCGGACTGAAGAATCCCAGCGCCTTGCGTGCCTTGGACGTGAGCATATTGAAGAGCGCCAATGTGGCCTTGAGGTAGATGGCTATCTGTATGGGGATGGTGATGAGCAGGCTGGAGCTTCCATAATGTTTCTTGAAGAAGATGGTCATGGCCCCGTAGAACACGTGCACATAGCGGAACGACGACTTCTGCGTGCTCTCCCCCTTGAAGTGGAGGATGGTTTCCGGCAGGTACCAGTTGTGATATCCCGCCTTGATCATGCGGTATGAGAGGTCGATATCCTCACCGTACATGAAGAAGTCCTCGTCGAGCAGTCCTATCTCCCGCAGCACGCTGGTGCGCATCATGCAGAAGGCTCCGCTCACCACCTCTATCTCCACCGGTTTGTCCCAGGGCAGGTATCCCATATAATAATGTCCGAAGCGCCGGCTGTTGGGGAAGCGCTTGCAGAGCCCCGTCATCTTATAGAACGCCGTCATGGGCGACGGCAGTCCGCGTCTCGACTCCGCCGCTTTCTCCCCGTTCGACTTGAGCATTTTCAGTCCCACGGTACCCGCGTCGGGGTGCTGTTCCATGAACTGGAGCACATTGTGGATGGTATCCTCACCCACGATGGTATCCGGGTTGAGCAGGAGCACGAATTCGCCCTCGCACTGTCGGATGGCGATATTGTTGGCCCTTGCGAATCCCAGGTTGTGGTTGCTCTCCACGCACACCACATTGGGATATCTGGCCGCAATATGCTCCACGCTACCGTCGCGCGAGTGGTTGTCGACGACGTAGACTTCGGCCTCGATGTCGCCGAGCGCCTTATAGAGGCTGTCGAGACATTGGTATAAATAATGTTTTACGTTATAATTGACGATGATGACAGAGAGCTTCATTTTCACTTATTCTCTTGAGGCGTCACCTCGGCCACACATCTGGCCATGGACGGATAGACGAATGCGAGGCATATAAACAGGATGACGGCCATATAGAAATAAGCCGCCTTGCCGGTGAAGGTATAGAAGACCGTGTTGGCCACCATGGGCACGCAGAGCAGCGCCATTCTTATGGTTCCCCACTTGAGGAGCGCCTTTTCCTTTTTCTCATAGAGCTGCGTGCTGATGGGGCTCCACTTGAAGAGGCGCAGTGCGAGCGGAATATTGCAGAGTGTGAGCAGCTCGAGCACTATGTTGATATAGAACTCCGTTTTTATGCTTAGCTGCCACGTTTCGGTGCCCATCCATCCCAACTCTTTGGCTGCGAGCAGCACCAGGGAAACGGCCACCGAAGCATAGAGAAACGATTTGAGGAAGACCGATGTCTTTTTCATATTCATCAATGAGTTTTATTGTTTTCCGAAAGGAATTCTGTTGAGAATGGACCTTCCGAGTGTGACCTCGTCGGTATACTCCAGTTCATTGCCCACGGAGATGCCCCTTGCTATGAGTGAGAGCGTGACGGGGTACGGCTCCAGTTTTCTGGAGATATAGAAGTTGGTGGTATCGCCCTCCATGGTGCTTCCGAGCGCGAGTATGACCTCTTTGACGCCCCCTTCGGCCACCCGTTTCACGAGCGAGTCGATTTCGATGTCGGAGGGTCCCACCCCGTCGAGCGGTGAGATGACGCCACCCAGCACATGGTAGAGTCCGTTGAACTGCTGTGTGTTTTCCACCGCCATGACATCCTGTATATTCTCCACCACGCAGATGGTGGAAGCATCCCGTCGCTTGTCGGCACAGATTTCGCAGGTGTCGGTATCGCTGATGTTGTGGCACACATGGCAGAACTTCACCTCCCGGCGCATTCTGTATACCGCGTCGGCGAAGCCTCTCACGTCGTCTTCGGGCTGTCTAAGCAAATGCAGCACCAGCCGGAGAGCAGTTTTCCGGCCGATGCCTGGCAATTTGGCGAACTCACCCACTGCCCTTTCGAGCAGTGCTGAGGGATATTGTTGAAACATCCGCTTATCTCTCGAAGTAGATGCCGAATCCCACCCGCAGACCTACGTTGGAGTACTTGCTGTGGTTGGTAAACGACTGCTCGTAGTAGATAGCCGGTTCGATGGTGACGGTGCGGTTGAGGAAGAAGGAATAGCCCACCTCTACAGCCGGCATCACATCATTGTAGTTGTGGTTGGCATGTTTGTACTTGGCTCCGAGTCCGAGGAAGATACCGTTCTGCTCGATGTAGTATCGTCCGCCCACTCCGAGAGAGAACACATCGGGTGTGGGGTCGTCGCCTCCCACGTGGCTGTAGCCGATATTGCCGAGCACCATGATATTGTCCATGATGAAGTATCCCCCCTGCGCGTTGAGTCCCAGGTTGAGGTCGGACGTGCCGTTGTAGGCCAGGTTGAGTCCGGTGAGCGATGCCCCCACATACACCTTGTCCTTGAGGAAGGGAGTGGTGGCGTCTGAGCGATCGGATGCCGAGTAGAAGCTGTTTCTATGATACTGCGCGTTGGCAGCGATAGCTACGAACAGGGTCATGACGACCATGAGGATAGTTTTTTTCATACGATGATATAATTATTTTTATGTGATTACATACTGTTTATTTCATAACGTCGTGCTGTGCGGAATTATTGTGTTTCCACCAGTAGAACCATACGAGCGCCACCACGAGTGTGGCGATGCCGAGCGGATAGCCCACCTCGCGCGGAATGAAATTGCCGAATCCCTGCGGGCTCACGAAGAGGAAGGTGGCGCTTACGGCCGTCATGAAGAGAGCCGGTATGAGCGAGATGACATAGAGCTTGCGCCGCTGCACCAGATAGACGGTGATGGCCCATAGCATGAAGACGGCGAGCGTCTGGTTGCTCCATCCGAAATACTGCCAGATGGTGTTGAATCCGTCGGGGTTCTCCATCTGCCAGAGGAGGAAGAGGAGCGCCACGCCGAAGAGCGGAATGCTGATGAGGAAGCGCTTGGGAATGGATTTCTGCTCCAGACCGAAGGCCGAAGCGATGATGAGTCGTGCGCTGCGGAATGCCGTATCGCCGCTTGTGATGGGCGCCGCCACCACGCCGAGCACCGCCAGGATGCCTCCGAAGGTGCCGAGCCATCCCGAGCAGACCGACTCGACCACTGTGGGCGCGCTGAAATACTGTATGAGCGTCTTGCCATTCTCGCCGCCCACCTGTGCCAGGAAGGCCTCCACGCTTTCGGGTGCCACCACTTCGCGCCATCCGCCGTAGTAGAAGAAATACATCGACACGGTGGCCCACACGAGCGCCACGATTCCCTCGGTTATCATGGAGCCGTAGAAGATGGGGCGTCCCATGCGCTCGCTCTTGAGGCAGCGCGCCATGAGCGGGCTCTGCGTGGCATGGAAGCCACTGATGGCACCGCAGGCGATGGTGAGGAAGAGGCAGGGGAAGAGCGGGTTCTTGATGAAATAGCTCTCCACGCCGAGCAACTGTGACGGCGAGAGCGCTCCCACCGCCTCGTTGAGGTTGGCCTCGGCCATCGGTGTCCACACCTCGGGTATGGCCGGCCACTTAATCAAGAGCACCACGAACAGTCCGAGTGCCATGAAGAGCAGTGAGACGGCGAAGATGGGATAGAGCCGGCCTATGACCTTGTCGATGGGCAGCATGGTGGCCAAGAGGTAGTAGACAAAGATGATGCCCACCCACCAGATGACGCCCATGGGCGCCATGGTCTCGAGTATGAGTGCCGGGCTGTAGACGAAGACCACGCCCACCATGACGAGCAGGAACACCGTGAAGAAGAGGAGCACCGTCCTGGTGGTCTTACCGAGGAAGTGTCCCACGATTCCGGGCTGGTTGGCGCCGCCGAGCCTCATGGAGAGCATGCCCGAGAAATAGTCGTGCATGGCACCGGCGAAGATACATCCGAGCACTATCCAGAAATAGGCCACCGGTCCGTACCATGCGCCCATGATGGCGCCGAAGATAGGCCCCGTGCCCGCGATGTTGAGAAACTGAATCATGAACACGCGCCAGTTGGGCATCACGATGTAGTCCACTCCGTCGGCCATAGCCACGGCCGGTGTGGTTCTGTCGTCGGGTCCGAAGATGCGCTCCACCACCCTACCATAGACGATATAGCCGATGATGAGCGCCACCAAACTGATGAGAAACGAGATCATACGTTATATTTTTTTGATTATACACTGAAATAGTGTGCAAACTTACACAAAAAATGCAACACGAGGGCAAAGAATGTGAAAAAAGTGCTGTTTCCGCCCGTCGGGTGCCCGTTATTCCATGAAAATAGGCAGCCCTTCGTCGCCCAGTCTCTTCAGCGGCCTGGCTGGAATCTTGCTCCAGCGCTCCACCGGTTTCACCTTGTCGTCGAAGACATTATACTTGGTGCGCTGGCACTTGTTGGTGAGGAAGTTGTAGCTCACCTTCTCGCCATCGCCCGTATTGCGTGCGAAGGAGTCGGTATCGAATCCAATCATGAAGAAGTCGCCCTTCTGGAATCGGAAGGTGCAGGAAGTGTTTCCTGCTGACCAGCCTCCGGCACTGGCGAAATTCTCCGTGGAGATGATGAGCGTTCCGCGCGGCGAGATGGTGACGGAATGGTCGTTGGTGACATACTCGTCGGAGAGTTCGAGTATGTCATCGTACTGGCGCCACTTGGTGTAACCCTGTCCCGGGATGCCGAAATAGATGGCGAGTATAGGCTGGTTGAGATTTTTCTCATAGCCGTCGTCGCGGCGGAAGATACCCTTTTCGAAGTCGGGAATAGTGATGAGCGCCACATCGTCGACTCCGTCTTTGTTGAGGTCGCCGACGGCTACTTCACCCTCCCACCCATTGGGAATGGTTTCATCGGGCGACGCCACTTTGGCGGGCAGAGACTGTGCTCCGGCTGCGAGGGGGAGCAAGAGCAGTGCTGCGAGGGCAGCTGTGCGAAATTTGCGGGAAGTCATATTCTTATTGTTTTTTGATTAAAGGGGATGAGATACACTATCATTCTTGACCCTACAAAGATAAGGAAAATAGAGAGAAGTGCCAAAAATATTTGAGTTTTTCCGGGATGGAGTATCTTTACAGGAACATCGTCATGTATACAGGAACCATCAGTGTCTCCTCATCCTTACGCAAATCCTTGGTGTAAACGAGATAGCGACTTTCTACGATTTGCGAATATTTCCGACAGAAGACATCAAGAGATTTGTGAACCTTGTAACCAGAAGATTTCACTTCAATCGGGCGAAGTTTGGCGCCCCGTGAGAGCAAAAAGTCAATCTCGTAGTTGTGGGTTTTGTCCTTAGGCCAGGTATAATAGAATAGTTTGTTACCAGCAGCTGTCAACATCTGTGCTATTACATTCTCATAGACATATCCCAAATTCGTGTTAAGCTTATCATTCAACAGTTTCTGATAGATGATATTTTCGGTATGGTCTTTGTCCCAAAACGCGAGTGTGACAAACAGGCCGGTGTCTGCACAGAAAATCTTAAATCTTGAAATATCCTTGGTCAGCGACATACCAACATTTGGATCGTTAGAATGATAGGAGAACAGAGTCGTCTTACTATCCTCAAGGCTTTTCAGAAGTTCTAATAGTTTGTCATCATCCACATCACCAAGCACTGCATAAGGTTTGTACCGATTGTTTGTCTGACTGAGCTGTGACGGTATTTCCATGAAAAGAGTCTCCAACCGTCCTGATTCATCCAGCTTTTGAAAATCTTCTTGGTATAGTTTGATTATACTACGTTTCACCCTGTCGACCAAACTGAAATTGTTCGTTTCAATATACGTTTTGACCGCTTGTGGCATTCCCCCGACCAACATGTAAAGCCTAAAGTCGCGCATCTTATCTCGATGAGCTTTATCCAATGGGAGTCGTTTTTCGTAGAATGTATGAAGCAGCGGCAGCGTGGCCTCATCCCCCAACGCCCATCTGAATTCCTCATAATCCAATGGGTATAAGGTGACACGTTCCTCTTCGCTTGGGATAGTAATATTCTTTGTATTCTTCTTGATGCTGATAAGAGAACCTGTTTCTATGTAATCGTAGCGCCCATCTTTGACAAGATACTTTATTGCTTGTCGGGCAAGTGGGCAATTTTGTACCTCATCGAAAATAATGACCGATTTTCGCTTTTTCAAAACCACATTATAGAGGGCTTGCAACTGAAGGAAGATATAATCCTTATTCATTAAGTTGTTGAATAAGGATTTTACCTCATCTGAAGCCTCGTTGAAGTCAATAAGAATATATGATTCATATTCATTCTTTGCGAACTGCTCAACAAGTGTTGATTTACCGACCCGACGGGCCCCTTCAATCAAGATAGCCGACTTGCCGTTTTGGATTCGTTTCCATTCAAGAAGACGATTGTAAAGTTTCCTTTTGAATATTCGTTCCATCTTATATCCGTTTAGTCCGATTTTGGGCATAAAGGTAGTATTTATTTAGATTTTACGCAAATGTATTTGATAAAAAACTCCGAAAATACCGAAATCTTTTACCCAAACACCTCCGAAAATACCAAAATCTTTTGAGTAAAAACCTCCGAAAATACCGAAATCTTTTGGATAAAGTGTACTGCCCTCTTTCAGTTTCAGCCTGAAATGTTGTACTGCCCTCTTTCAGTGGACACGAAATTTTTTTTTTAGAGATTAATAATTATAAAAGTGAACACTCGCATTATTTTTCGTTGTTTAACGTTTGCAAAAGTAGTCATTTCAGACTTTATTTCATCATTTTCTTTTTCAAAAGTTTACACGT
>Ga0256407_10002192_pt1 | contig 38073 bp, 25 predicted proteins | sample RumenRJG_04DNA_FD_193489 | JGI IMG/M metagenome (GOLD analysis project Ga0256407, IMG submission 193489) | Bovine rumen microbial communities from Lethbridge, Alberta, Canada - RJG_04 | ecosystem: Host-associated > Mammals > Digestive system > Stomach > Rumen | place: Canada: Alberta... | reverse complement strand
GTCTCAAAGGTCGTAAGCCAAGTGCTATGGGTGCAGCTATCGGTTGCGTAGTAGGTCTTGTAGCAATAACCCCTTCAGCTGGTTACGTAACAGTTGGTCAGAGTATTTTCATCTCATTCGTAATCACGCTGATATGCAACACGGCAGTCTATTGGGGAAGCAAGACCAGCGTTGACGATGCCCTCGATGTATTCCCAACACACGGAACAGGCGGTATCTTCGGTACTGTTCTGACGGGAATCTTCATTCAGGAAGGTCTCATAGCAGGCACTTGGGAAGGTTTCGTAGTATTCCTCTATCACCTCCTCGCCCTCGCAGTAGTAATTGTCTATACGTTCATAATGAGCTACTTCGGCTATTGGCTCATCGACCACTTCATCCCAATGCGCGTTAGCGAGAAGAGCGAGCATATCGGTCTCGACATCTCACAGCACGACGAGCACTATGGTCTTGCACACGTTGCAGAACGCGAGATTGCGGAGTACGAAGAGTACGAGAAGGGGAAGAAGTAAATGAGGCCTCTCCCCCCGCCCTCCCCCGTAGGGAGGGAGCCGGTTCGCGGCAAGAATAAATGAAAAATGAAAAGTGAAAAATGAAAAATACAGGTTTGTTTTTTCGCGTATGTCATTACCAGAAAAATGTAATCTGTATTTTTCATTTTTCACTTTTCATTTTTCATTTATATACTTTTCACTTTTCATTTACATACTTTTCATAGAAAAGATTTTGATTTATCACAAAATTTTACTAATTTTGCACAAAAATTTTCCGCCTTCCAGCTCCCTCCCTATGGGGGAGGGCGGGGGGAGAGGCCATAATTAGTTAAATAATATGATTCTTTTTTTCAAGACCCCATCACAGAACATCATCGCTACTGAGGTTGACCATAAGCTCAGTAAGGATGAGACAAACGAACTTTGTTGGCTTTACGGCAACGCATCACTCGTTGATGCTGAGTCGCTGGACGGATACTATGTAGGTCCACGCCGTGAAATGATTACTCCTTGGAGTACCAATGCCGTTGAGATTACCCAGAACATGGCTCTCAAGGGCATTTCGCGTATTGAGGAGTACTTCCCAGTTTCTTCTATGGACGCAGAGCACGACCCTATGCTCCAGCGTATGTACAACGGTTTGAACCAGGACATTTTTACCGTAAACATCAAGCCAGAGCCTATCAAGCACGTTGATAACCTTGAGGCTTACAACGAGCAGGAAGGTCTCGCTCTTTCAAAGGAGGAGATCGACTATCTCCACAAGGTAGAGGGACAGCTCGGCCGTCCGCTTACCGACTCTGAGATCTTCGGTTTCGCTCAGATCAACTCAGAGCATTGCCGTCACAAGATCTTCGGCGGTACGTTCATCATCGATGGAGAGGAGAAGGAGTCAAGTCTCTTCCAGATGATCAAGAAGACGACTAACGAGAACCCTAATAAGATTCTCTCTGCATATAAGGACAACGTGGCATTCTCTGCAGGTCCAGAGATTGAGCAGTTCTCTCCAACAGACCACTCTCAGCCAGATCTCTACAAGATCAAGAAGGTGAAGTCTGTCATCTCTCTCAAGGCTGAGACTCACAACTTCCCAACAACCGTAGAGCCATTCAACGGTGCTGCTACTGGTACTGGTGGTGAGATCCGTGACCGTATGGGCGGTGGCGTAGGTTCATGGCCAATCGCTGGTACAGCAGTTTATATGACATCATATCCTCGTAAGAACGAGACAGACCCAGTTGTAAAGAACCTCCCTGCAAATACTCCACAATGGAGTAACGAGAGCGACTGCCACGGATGGGAAAAAATTCTTCCAGTTCGTCAGTGGTTGTATCAGACACCAGAGCAGATCCTTATCAAGGCATCTAACGGTGCTTCTGACTTCGGCAACAAGTTCGGTCAGCCACTTATCTGCGGTTCTGTACTCACATTCGAGCACAACGAGAACAACGAGCAGTACGCATACGATAAGGTTATCATGCTTGCTGGTGGTGTAGGCTACGGCATTCAGCGCGACTGCCTCAAGGGCGAGCCACAGCCAGGCAACAAGGTTGTCGTAATGGGTGGTGAGAACTACCGCATCGGTCTTGGTGGTGGTTCAGTTTCTTCAGTAGAGACAGGTCGCTACTCAAGCGGTATCGAGCTTAACGCCGTTCAGCGTGCAAATCCTGAGATGCAGAAGCGTGCATACAACGTAATCCGCGCTCTCGGTGAGGAGGATTCAAACCCAGTAGTATCTATCCACGACCACGGTTCAGCAGGTCACGTAAACTGTCTCTCAGAGCTTGTAGAGGAGTGTGGCGGATTGATTCACATGGATAAGCTCCCTGTAGGCGATAAGACATTGTCGGCAAAGGAAATCATCGCAAACGAGTCTCAGGAGCGTATGGGCTTGCTCATCGACGAGTCTGCTATTGAGCATGTGCAGAAGATTGCAGATCGTGAGCGTGCTCCAATGTACACCGTGGGTGAGACAACAGGCGACCATCGCTTTGCCTTTGAGCAGGCTGACGGCGTTCGTCCATTCGACCTCGCAGTAGAGCAGATGTTCGGCAGTTCTCCAAAGACAATCATGGAGGACAAGACCGTTAAGCGTACATACGACGTTGTTACATACGACCTCTCTGGTCTCTCTAATCACTCAACACTAAACTCTCAACTCACCGACTATCTGAAGAACGTACTTCAGCTTGAGGCTGTGGCTTGTAAGGACTGGTTGACAAACAAGGTTGACCGTTGCGTATCAGGTCGCGTGGCACGTCAGCAATGTCAGGGTGAACTTCAGTTGCCATTGTCAGACTGCGGTGTCGTAGCTCTCGACTATACAGGAACAAAGGGTATCGCAACATCACTCGGTCATGCTCCACAGGCTGCTCTCGCTAATCCTGCTGCTGGTTCTGTACTCTCTGTTGCAGAGTCGCTCACAAACCTCGTTTGGGCACCTTTGGCTGACGGTATGGACAGCATTTCACTTTCAGCAAACTGGATGTGGCCTTGCCGCGCTCAGGAAGGTGAGGATGCTCGTCTCTACACAGCCGTTAAGGCATTGTCAGACTTCTGCTGCGAACTTCAGATCAACGTTCCAACAGGTAAGGACTCTCTGTCAATGACTCAGAAATATCCTGACGGAAAGAAGGTTATCGCTCCTGGTACCGTTATAGTAAGTGCAGGCGGTGAGGTTTCTGACATCAAGAAGGTTGTTTCTCCAGTTCTCAAGGACGTAAAGGCTTCACGCCTCTATCATATCGACTTCTCATTCGACGAGCTTCAGCTTGGCGGTTCTGCATTCGCTCAGAGTCAGGGCAAGGTTGGTTCTGATGTTCCAACAGTCAAGAACGCCGAGTACTTCCGCGACGCATTCATCGCTGTTCAGCAGCTCGTGAACGAGGGTCTTATCCTTGCAGGTCACGATATTTCAGCAGGTGGTCTCATCACCACATTGCTTGAGATGTGCTTCGCTAACACTAAGGGCGGTCTTGCTCTCGACCTCGACAAGATCAAGGGCGACGACATCGTTAAGGTGCTCTTCGCTGAGAATCCAGGTATCGTTATTCAGGTTGCTGATGCTGACGCTCCACGTGCTAAGAAGATTCTTGAAGATGCAGGTATCGCATACGCTAAGATCGGTGTTCCTTCAGCTGACCGCAACATCACTATCAAGCGTCATCAGAGCAATGCTCAGGTGCCAAACTCAGAGCTTGCTAACCGTGAGCTTACCCTAGTATTCGACATCGACGAGATGCGCGACGCTTGGTATAAGACTTCATACCTCCTCGACCGCCGTCAGTCATTCAACGGCAAGGCAGCAGAGCGTTTCCAGAACTATAAGAACGTGCCTTTGGAGTGCACATTCAAGGCTCCACAGCTCAAGCAAGTTGCACGTCCAGAGAGCAACCGCCCAGTAGCTGCTATCATCCGTGAGAAGGGTACTAACTCTGAGCGCGAGATGGCTTACTCATTCTACATGGCAGGCTTCGACGTTAAGGACGTTACAATGACCGACCTCATCACAGGTCGTGAGACTCTTGAGGAAGTGAACCTCGTGGCATTCTGCGGTGGTTTCTCTAACTCTGACGTTCTCGGTTCTGCAAAGGGATGGGCAGGTGCATTTCTCTTCAACCCTAAGGCTAAGGAGGCTCTGGATAAGTTCTATGCTCGTAAGGACACATTGTCACTCGGTGTCTGCAACGGCTGTCAGCTGATGGTGGAGCTTGGTCTCCTGAACAACGACCACGCTGTTAGCAACGCAAAGGACTATGCAGAGATGCTTCACAACGATTCTCACAAGTTCGAGTCAACATACGTTACCCTGACCATCCCACAGAACGATTCTGTAATGCTCGGCTCTCTCTCTGGTCAGAAGATCGGTTGCTGGGTAGCTCACGGCGAGGGAAAGTTCAACCTCCCACTTGCAGAGTCTGAGTACAACATCGCTGCTAAGTTCAACCACTCTGAGTATCCGGCTAACCCTAACGGTTCAAGCTACGATGTAGCAGCCATAGCAAGCAGTGACGGCCGTCACCTCGCTATCATGCCACACCCAGAGCGCACACAGTTCCCTTGGCAGTGTGGTTACTACCCAGAGGAGCGTCGTCTCACCGATGAGGTGACACCTTGGCACGAGGCATTCGTAAATGCCCGTCTGTGGATTGAAAAGAACAAGTAATATTTAGTTACAAATTACGAATTACGAATTACCTGTTTAGTTCTGTCGATCATTCCTTTCGACTGAAAATGTAACTAGGTAATTAGTAATTCGTAATTAGTAATTTCTCCAAATAAATGAAACCTAAGCTAAACCTACTCAACCTTATGCCATGGATAAGCGTGCTCGTATTTGCGCTATTGTCATGGTATTTCCTGGTGATGCGTAATGCTGATATGCTTTATATGCAGCAGATGCGCTCCCTCTTCAACGACACATCGGTATTTTTTCAGCAGTATCATGCCATTCCAGCAGGTTTCCTGCAATGGGCTGGATGCTACTTTACCCAACTATTCTATTATCCTGCATTAGGTAGCTCTGTGCTTATCCTTATGTGGATTGCAATCTTCTTCCTTATGAAGAAGGCACTACGCATTCCTAATGCCCTATCTCCTCTCTTGCTAATCCCACTGGTATGCTTGTTGGTCTCAGAAATAGACCTTGGCTACTGGATTTACTATAACAAGAACCACGGCTATTGCTTTAGCCAGACACTTGGTCTGCTCTTTGCTTCTGCACTCGTATTCTTATGCAGATATGTATCAAACGTGAAGCTCAAGTTTGGCACAATAATCGTAGCCCTACTTGGGGGTGCTCTCCTTGTTGGACTCTATCGCTATATCGGCGTCTATGCTATGGCAGCATCCGTATGTCTGGGAGTCATAATGCTTATAGAGCGTAAATGGATAGCAGGAGTGCTTTATGTCATTGCTGCTGCCATACCTCCATTCTTATATCAACAGTTGTTTGACACACTGCGTAGCGACCAGTTCTTCATGGCTGGGCTACCTGTTTTTGAGAGTGGAAACGTCACAAACGCTTCTCTAACCCATCCGTTCTTATTTGCTATAGGATGCCTTGTACTCTTTTCCTTTATATATATAATAGGTGCAAGACTAAAGAGCGAGAAGGTATCTTGCATTGTTTCCGCAATCCTACTTATCGTCGTGATAGCTGGATCGTATGGCATTCTGGAGGACGCCGATTATGACGATGAGAACTACCATGTAGAATGTCGTGCATATCGTGCCATTGATAATATGGAATGGGAAGATGCTCTTTATGAAATCCGTCAGGTTCGAGGTACACTCACCCGTCAGCTTATCATGTTCAAGAACCTCGCCCTTTTCAATACAGGCGACATAGGCAACAGCATGTATGACTATGACGACAAAGGCATGACACCAACCCCAAGCGATTCCTTGAAGGTACACACAGCCAACACAGCAGCACCTATCATATACCTGCATCACGGTATGACAAACTTTGCCTACCACTATTGCATGGAGATTCAGGTAGAATATGGTTTCAGCATCTGCGAGCTCAAGGTCATGGCTCTTTCTGCCATCATAAGCGGCGAAAATGCACTTGCACAGAAGTACCTTAAAATCCTTTCGCACACCATGTTCCACAAGGAATGGGCTGAACGCTATCTCAGACTTGCACGCAATCCGAAGGAAATCGGGAAATATCCAGAACTTGCCAAGATCCGTGAACTCCATTCTTACATAGACAACAATATTGACAGCGATGGTGGTATATGCGAGAACTATCTGCTAAGCTATTTCACGGCGACGTATAACAAAGAGTCTAAATACTTTCAGGAAATATGTCTCGCGTATAGCGTAATATTGAAGGACATCAAGACGTTCTGGCCTCAATATCTGCTATACCTCCAGCTTCACAAAGGTGAGAAAATACCTGAGATATACCAGCAGGTCGCATATTTCTATAGTGATGTTGAGCCTTCCACTGCTCCTGATGCCAAGACATACGGACTGAAATACGATCAAGAAATCATAGATCGATATAATCATTTCGACCAGCTTTCCCAAGGCCTGTTGAAAAGTGGATTTTCAGAAGAATCCATTGCCCGACAAACCGAGGCTGAATTTGGTAATACATTCTGGTGGGTGTATTTCTTCAATAAAGGAGGGCAATGCTATTAGCCTAACCAAGCCTTCCCAAAAGGAAGGATATTTGATAGTATTTCCAATAAATAAGAACTATCTACAAGAAAGCAATATGAAAAAGATAAACATCAAAACTATAAAAAAATACTCCCCCTTGGGGGGATTGGGGGGCATTTTCCTTCTCCTCCTTTCCTGCTCCAGCCCATCCATCCCTACAGATGCCACACATACAGATAAGCTACCCGACATATACCCGGACTACAACGGAGTTACGATTCCTGCGAACCTCTGTCCGACAAACTTCATGCTTCCCGACTGTGAGGAGGCTGTTGCACGTCTTTCATTCGGCGATATATCCTTCACCTATGGTGATGACAACAAGATTGTCATAGATGAAGAAGAATGGCAGGAACTACGTTCTGCCGCTGCTGGAAGCAACAAAGGCATAAATGTTGAGGTATATGGTAAGAAAGATGGCAAATGGATCTGCTATAAGTCTTTCCCTATCTATGTGGCAAAGGATACGATAGACCCATATATTTCCTATCGTCTGATACAACCGTCATACGTAGCCTACGAAGGACTCGCTATCGTTCAGCGTAACCTTACCAATTATGAGGAAAGCGACATATACAACAACAGGATGATTCACACGGAAGAGAAAGGACAGTGCATCAACTGCCACTCTTTCCAGAACTATGGGACAAAGAACATGATGTTCCACATGCGACAATATTGTGGTGGCACAATGTTTCTATCCAATGGTGAACTGAAGAAAATTGATCTCAAGACCGATAGCACCATCTCCGCAGGTGTCTATCCTTCATGGCATCCAACGGCTGATCTCGTGGCATTCTCCACAAACACTACACGTCAGATTTTCCACACCGTAGATAGGGACAAGATTGAAGTTCTCGACTATGAGTCTGATCTCATTCTGTATGATGTGCAGAAAAATGAGGTTTCCAATATAAGTAATGCTCCCGACGAGCACGAGTGTTTCCCTACATGGAGTCCTGACGGAACGACGCTCTACTATACGTCAGCCCATATTGACTCTACATTATTCAATAATGGTGATAATTCATACAGAAGACACTACGATAAGATAAAGTATAATATCTACTCACGCAGTTTCGACCTCACAACCCATAAGTTCGGTGAGCCTAAACTTGTTTTTGATGCCGCGCAGTTAGGCAAGAGCGCCAGTCTGCCACGTGTTTCTCCTGATGGCAGATACATTGCTTTCGCATTGGGTAACTATGGTTGTTTCCATGTATGGCACAGGGATGCGGACATTGCTATAATTGAAAATGGAAAATTGAAAATTGAAAATTCCACCGACACCAAAAATTCTCAATTTTCAATTGTCAATTCTCAATTAGTTTCAGCTTTAAACTCTAGCGAATCCGAGAGCTATCCATCATTCTCAAGCAACGGACGCTGGATAATGACGGCTTCACGACGTGAGGATGGCAGCTACACACGTCCATACATCTCTTATTTTGATGCTCAAGGCAAGTGTCACAAAGCTTTCTCCGTACCTCAGAAAGACCCAGAGCACAACCATTTGCTGCTTCGTTCATACAATCGCCCTGAGTTCATGAAAGAGAAGGTAAACGTGTCTCCTCTGCAATTTGCCACAAAAGCACAGGAAGATGCTGTGCGTGCAAATTACGTAAGTAAATAGTTAAAAAGAGTAAGATTGATGCTAAAAAATTTGGAGATATACAAAAAATAACTTATCTTTGTGGCATAAAACCATAAAAGGGAAAATGGTCTAATGTCAAAAGACTAAAGTAAAAAGTGTAAAGAGTAATGTTATGAATATGAAAAAACTTTTTTTGATTTGTCTCTGCTTCTCTGTCACGCTGGCGGGCTTTTGTCAGAAAACAGACATAGCATCTCTTGAGATAAGTGCAGACTTAGGGAATGAGAGCTATCAAGACAGGGCAAAAAAATACCAGAACACCTATAAGCTCAACGACAATGGAGAACTGGAAATCACTTCCTATCTTCAGGTTGGCGACACAAAGGAGGTCATGTACAACAATCTCATTAACTGGATTGTAAGTAATTGCACAGAAGCTGCTACTGCTATTCTCTACGAAAACGAGGAAGAAGGCCGCATCACTACCCGCTGCTACTTCGGCAAGATAGCCAACGATGGCAAGTCAAAGCCAAAGGAATGGGTTGACATCCGTCCTATCCTCTCCGTTGATGTTCTCGACAAGGAAGCCATCGTGAAGTTCATCCTCCCAGGCTTCGAGGTCATGCAGAAGGGCGAGGATGGTGCTAACCATGGTTTCATGGGCAATAGCGACAAGTTCTGCTTCACCGGCGATGAAACACCGAAGGAGGTTCAGGTATGGCCAATGGTAGCATGCTTCCCTTACAACAATGACTGTAAGTTCAACAAGACAACCTGCTATATGGCATACGTTCATGCCATCGAGTGCTATAAGATACTCAAGCAACAGGTTCTGAACGCAGGCTACACCACCAAGAAGAAAAAGAGATAAAAACTTTCTATCATAAAAGGCTCGTCATGAAAATGATGAGCCTTTTTATTATATATACGACAGCAATGCAAATTGTCATGTCATAGTTTTGTCATATCATAAAAAAGTATTACCTTTGCATTGAATATAACCTAGAAAATATGCAAACTTCAGAAAAAAAGATTACAGTCGGTATATTAAGCAAGTATATCCCTGCATTACTGGCATTTACTCCATTAGCCACATCGGCGCAAAATGACGGGTCGAAGAATATTTCTGACTACGCCAAGGGTATCATTATCTTCACAACTTCAGAAGGTAGGGACTCTGTTGTCAGAGATGTAAATCTCTATTCCAGATTCAATTCACAGGAGGCACAGCAGAAAGTGATTCGTATGAATGATGACCTGTCAACCACAACATATCTGCCTGAGCAGATAAAGGTCTATTACATCGGAAAGAAGAGATACCAGAGTGTATCCATAAGAAAAGAGGACGGAAGCGTAGGCAAGATATTCGTCAGACGTGACAAACGTTCGTTCTATCAGGATTGCTCTGCACCTTCTCTGTTCGAGGTCTATAACTCACCGAACAATTACAGCCTCTATGTGCGCATGAAGGAGAATGAGCCTATCGTTCCATTCAGCGAGGAGGGTGACAACGTGATAACTCAATACTATATCGAAGAGAACAAAAAGACTGGCGGCAACAAGGACATTGAGAAATGGCTTACAAGTAAGCCTGCCAACAAGCGTGACAAGGCATACATAGAAAAACTGATAGCGTCACAAAGCACAAACAGTCTTTCAGCCCTGCGTTTTGGTGCAGGTGTAGGCATTAACATCAATAGCATCCAGATGACGGATTTCATTGACAAAGAGTTCGATGGCGGTTCACAGGCACAGGCAACGGCCAGTCTTTTTGCTGACTACCGTTGCTCATGGGGGCTTGGTCTGCACGTTGACTTTACATTCAACAAGTTTTCATGCGAGAACTATGAGCCGGAGAATAAGAATGGAAGAACTTTACACATGATATACAACCGCACAACGCTGAATATGCCCGTTATGCTTCGCTATACCTATACACAGTTCAAGGGCAGGGTTCTACCATTCGTACAGGCTGGTGTTCAGGGTGATTTCTCCCTCAAGGATGAATGCCTTGATTACAGGGTCAACAGATTGGAAGGAACCTCAGACACAGGATATTCGTATGATAAATACGAGGCTGGCAAATGTAATTTCTCAGTTGTGGCAGGTGCAGGAGTTGAATACCGTCTGTCCATGAGCCATTCCTTATTCTTCGACATAAAATATGCTATTCCAACTGGTCCAGAACATGTGACTGGTAAATACTCTATGAAATGCAATAGCATTATGTTTAATCTATCAGTCAACCTGTAAAAAAGAAATTAAATGAAATACTTCAAAATGATAATAGCAGCGTTATACTGCACATTGGTAGCCTGCGTGGAAGATCGTGAATTTCCTGGCGACGGTCTGTTCTCAGAATCAAAGGTAGAGGTCAAAAGCGCAGGCGATCATATAGAACTCAGCAGCGACATCGACAAGCATGCCATTGCAGGAAAAGTAACCGAAAAAGGTTTCTATTTCTCACGCAAATATAAGAACTACCGAAACTCTTATACAGACAAGATAACACTTGCACCAGACGATGAGTTCAAGTGCAATATCAGAAACGATCTACGCAAAGGTCTGGAATGTAACGTTGTAGCATACGTCAAGGAATACGGTCACGAATTCCGCTCCAATACGGTCACTTTCACATGCAATGCTGAGAGTGTTGCTCCGGAAGTGTCTGACGTGCTTTACGAATACAACGATGAGTCAAAGATCACTGGTAAGATCATCATAACAGGCAAGAATTTTGGCAACACAAGCCAGATATCACTTAGTTCGAACCGAAATGACCTGAAGGGCAAGGTGGTTTTCAAGCTCGAGTCATGCAGCGAGACAATGGCTACGTTTAGCTATATATGCTGCAACGTGGCTGACATCCCACTCACCCTCAATACATTCTCATCAAGCATAAAACTGCCAAAAGACCTCGTCATTGACGGTCCTAAGCTCAACATTGGCAAAAGTGATATGATGATGGGTGCACCACATGCCTTTAGCATCACAATTGGCAACAAAAAAGTTACCGATGTCGTATGTAAGATCAATGACAAGAAGCTGAATGTGGGCACCGATTATCTCAAGAACAATGAGCTTGCCTTTATCCCTGTCGGGAATTTCGGTAGTCAGAATCTTGAGTTCAGCTTTACACATAATTCAGAGACGGTATATTTCCTGCCTACGGAAGTGAAATTCGTAAATGGCTGGAAGAAGATAGGCACCATAGAGTCATATCTTTCTCATCCTATATATGCCTTTGGCAAAATATGGTATCCGGGAAATAGCAAGGTCCAGGTCAATGCAATCTCACTCACCGACTTCAAGAGCAAGACATACTCAACAAAGAAACGTGGCACATTTGCATCGGATAATTACCATGACCAGCTCATAGTGAAGGATGATGGCATATACCTCTCGGAAAACAGTAGTGTTGAACCTGAGAAGATCAGAATAATGAAGTATGACACCAAGAGTGACAAATTTGACATTTATCAGGACATCAATATAATCAAGGCAGGAGAAGACGACTACTATGCATTCCACCTGTTGGATATCATCGGAAATGAAATCTACTTCAAACAGGAGGAGACCAGTAAGGTGAAGACCTGGAACCAAAGTACCAAGAAGCAAAAATCAAAAGGTGTGTTTTATGCCGAATGGGCGTATTATAACAAGCAATATATAGGTACAGACGGCAATGCATTCTATGTAGTAGAGAAAGATGGCGATAGTCAAAGTCTATATCGTTATCCTATCAGTAACCTAAAGAAGAAGGAAACGGTAGATTTCAGATTTGACCAGATAACGGGTAATGGTATCGCCATAAGCAATGGAAATCATCATATACTTAACGGACGCATCTATCAAAGCGGACTAATGCGCAGCACTAATTTGTCGAATCTGACAGATCACACTTACTATGGTCTTCCATATTTCGAAGAATTCACAGACCTCATATTATTGCCGGCTGAAAAGGCTCCATACTGCTATGATGTAACTACAGGCGATGTTTACCAATACATAGGTAAGTAGGTTTGAAATAAAAGGTAAAAAGGAAAAATTAAAAAGTAAGAAGTGGCAGATCACGCCCATTAGCTCTAAAGCTAACTATACTTTTTAGTTTTTCCTTTTTAGTTTTTCTCTTATTTCTTGCTATTCGACTTGATTATGCTATAAGCGGAGTACAGGCCAAGCTCGCCAGCCTTGCTGAGATCGGCATTGCCAGTCGTTTTGTCTCCTTTATAATAATACACCATGCCACGGTTGAAATAGGCTTCGGCAAGACGGTTGTCAAGCGCTATGGCACGGGTGAAATACAGGATAGCCTTGTCGTAGTCCTGACGATGGGCAAGGAACGTGCCGTGACAATAGAGGATGTAGGCGTTGTCCTTATCGAGCGATTCTGCCTTCTCGAAATCGGCATTGACACTCTTCAGACGGAGCTGAGCCGTCATCGGATCGGCACCGTTCTCGTAGTCTGCCTGACGGGCGTTGCATACCGCCCTGTGCCACCATCCGAGGGCTGAATTTGGATTGCCGGCAAGATAGGCATCCACATCCTTCAGGGCATCGCCGTAGTTCTGACCGATGCAGTAGGCTACGCTTCGTGCGAGATAGGTGACGGGGGATGGGTGCGGAGCGTTGGCTATCTTTTCCGTGAGGGCATCGGTAATGTCGAACTGCTTCTTTATCTCATCGTTGGTGAGGTGGGTGGAAACGGTTGATACCGTGAGCCTTACACCCTCTGCCTGCTTATTAAGCACATCGACATCTGCCACGAAAGGGTGGTAGTTGGTCATGGCGTTGCTGTAATCGAACAGGGAGAGACAGATGTATGGCTGATACTGCGACTCTACACGGTGGTTCTGCACCTTGCCACGATACTCGCTCTTATACTCGCGCTCGTCGGTCTGCTCGTCCTCCACAACGATCTGGTCGTATTTATTCGGATCAATTTCGCTCTTCTTACGCATTGCCTCCAGCTTCTTACGACTCCATCGAGGCTGCTTGCCAAGATGCTTGTCGTTCTGCGCCTTCAGGATGCGGAACTCGTCCATCTCTGCCTTTGCCGTCATGCCCAGACGACGATAGCACGCCGCACGATAATGCAGACCTGTCCAGAAATTAGGGAACTCGTCGATTACCTTGGAGTAGTCAGCGATTGCCGCCTTGAGGTCGCCTGTACGGTCGAGAAGAGTGGCACGGTTGAAGAGTGCCATCATGTTATTCGGCTCAAGGGCAAGCACATAGTTGAAGTCCTCTATGGCATTGTTGTCGTCACCCACCTGCTGACGCAATAGTCCGCGGTTGTAGTGGGCGAGGAAGTTGTTCGGCTCAATATCGAGGGCGAGGTTGTAGTCGGACATCGCGCCTCGAAGATTGTTCAGGCGCAGACGAGCCACTGCACGTTTGATGTAGTTAGTCGCCTTCTTCGGCATCAGGTGGATAGCCTTTGAGAGATACTCGTCGGCATTCTTCCATTCGTTTCTCGACAGGCAGACGCCGCCTCTGAATCTCCATGCCTCCGCATTGTACGGATCCACCTCCAATGCCTTGGCGAGCCATTCCATTCCCTTCAGGGTGTCTTTCTGCTGAAGATAGGCATCGCATTTCAGGAGATAGGGGGCTGCATATTTCTTCCACTTTGAGATGATGGTATCAAGCTCAAGATGAGCACGTTCAAAGTCCTTTATCTCCACTCGGCACGCCGCACGGTTATACCAGTAGTTCTGGTTAGACGGATTGAGCGAGAGGGCTTTGTCGTAGTCGGCAATGGCTCCCTCGTAGTTGTCGAGACGTATGCGTGAAATGCCTCGTAGGTCATAGAGCAGCGTGACGTATGGATTAAGATTGATAGCCTCGGACACGTCGGCCTCAGCTCCCCTGAAGTCGTCAAGATGGAACTTTGCCACAGCCCTGTAATGCCACGCCTCATAGAGACGCGGTTTCAATGCTATCACCTTATTGAAATATTGTATGCCAAGGATGTAGTCTTCATAAGCCACAGCCACACGTCCTGACTCAATCAATCGGTCAACGTTGTACTGTGCATGGACTTTAGTTGCTCCCCCAAAAAGAAAAAAAAGTAATACAAAGGCTATTCGGGAGAAGTTTTTTCCTTGCATCATTCTCCTTATTATAATACCCGTGCATTCCTTATTCTTCATATATAAGTCTTTTTAACTGAAAAGCTAATTAGTAGAATACCGCTTACGCGGAGTTTTTTCTTTTGGAAAGTAAATCTCAGTTTTGAAAGTAAATTGCCAGTAAATTATATTCAGTAAATTATAGCAGCAAGCTGCTGTTTTCGGAACAAAAATTTTTAGAAAATTACCAGAAAATTAAAATTTTCTGGATTAAATTTTCTGGCCATCGTGAGAAATTTTCTTGAAAGCCAAGCACCGTAAGGTGCATCAATAATAATTTACTGAATATAATTTACTGGTTTAATTTACTGCCAATTTACTTTCCAAAGAGAGAATTTACTTTCCAAAAAGGAAAATTTACTTTCCTCTCGGAATCCTAACCTTATATCCGCAACGGAAGCGTCCCTGAAGCAAAGCACGGAGCTTTGACTTGATGAGCTGCTTGCGGAGTGGTGAGATGCGGTCGATGAACATCTTGCCTTCAAGATGATCGAACTCATGCTGCATGACGCGAGCCAGATAACCGTCAACCCATTCGTCGTGCTCCTGGAAATCCTCGTCCATGTACTTCACACGGATGCGAGTAGGACGCACTACCTTCTCGTGGATGGCTGGCAATGAGAGGCAACCTTCCTCAGATGAATCCTTCTCGGTGTCATCGTACTCAACGATGTGAGCGTTGATATACACCTTGCGGAAGTCCTTGTACTCAGGAAGATCCTCAGACAGCACGTCGAGGTCGATGACCACTACACGCACGTCACGACCTACCTGTGGTGCCGCCAAGCCGATACCCTCGCTCTCGGCAAGGGTTTCCCACATATCTTCAATAAATTTCTTAAGTTCTGGATAGTCAGGGGTTATATCCTGTGCCTCCTTGCGGAGAACCGGCTGACCGTAAGTATAAATAGGTAAAATCATATAGTCTCCATATAACTTTGCAAAATAATCGTGGCACTTATCTCATCGACGAGCGCCTTGTCCTGACGGGCTTTCTTCTTCAGTCCGCCATCAAGCATAGCCTTGTGAGCCAGCACCGATGTGAATCTCTCATCCACATACTCAATCGGCACTTCGGGATGCCCCTTCCGCCATCTGTTGACGAAAGCCTCCACCCTCGCAAGGTTCTCGCTTGGCTGGCCGTTGGTCTGCATAGGCTTCCCTATGACCACCTTCTCCACCTGTTCGCGTGAAAGATAGTCATTGAGATAGTCCCATAACAAATGAGTACTGACAGTGGCCAGTCCGTTTGCGATAATCTTCAACGGGTCGGTCACTGCCAGTCCTGTACGTTTACGGCCGTAATCAATAGATAGGATTCTACCCATTAATTATTGTTATAGAGCAACCATGCACCTGGGTAGTTAGCACTCAGGTTGTCACGGCTCATAATTGCGTCCTGCTTTGTGTCGTATGTAGAAGCGATTACACGGTACATGTTACGATCCTGGTTGTATGCCACCTGTGCAGAGTAACCAGAGTTAACGAGTGTACGCTGAAGACCTTCTGCGTTAGCCTTTACGCCGAAAGAACCTACAACAACAGAGAATGCCTTGAGGCCAGAACCATTGACAACGGTAAGACGCTCCTGACGAACAGGCACGTTATCGTTGGCTACAGGCTGCTGCTGAACAACCTGCTGCTGATACTGAGGCTGCTGCTGAACATACTGCTGCTGTGGCTGCTGCTGAACGTACTGCTGCTGAGGCTGCTGCTGAACGTACTGCTGCTGTGGCTGTTGCTGAACATACTGCTGCTGTGGCTGCTGCTGAACATACTGCTGCTGTGGCTGCTGTACGTACTGCTGCTGAACTGGCTGCTGGTACTGTGGCTGCTGCTGATACTGAGGCTGCTGCTGAACATACTGTTGAACAGGCTGCTGAACATACTGCTGCTGTGGCTGCTGTTCAACGATTTCCTCCTGTGCCTTAGCCTTCTCATAAGCCTTACGATAAGCACTCTCCTTAGAGGTCTGGCAACTTGCTAACAATGCAACAGCAAATAATGCTGCGCCATTAATGACTATCTTCTTCATGTTCTCTATTAGTATTGTTATTATAAATTCAATTGAAATCTGTGCACAAAATTACGAAAAAAAAGCGAACACAAGAAAGAAAAGCGCATAAAGTTTGTTAAATTAGCGCTAAAAAAACGCATTTGTCCGCCAAAGAACCGCTTATTTAAGGTTTTTAACACAAAAAAACTTGCATTTTAGAAAGAATTTCTTATCTTTGCACTCATAACGGTAGGTTTACATCACCGACCTAAATCAAATTAAAAATATCATTTAATAACTAACATTTAAAAAGGAATAATCAATTATGAAAGCATTAGGTTACATAGGCGCATTTCTCGGCGGAGCCGTTGCAGGCGCAGCTCTCGGCGTTCTCCTTGCTCCAGAAGCAGGCGAAAACACACGTAATAAACTCACTGACGCAGTAAAAGACTTTTGCGATAAACACGATATCAAGCTCTCTCGCAAGCAGGTAGAAGAACTCGTTGACGAAGTACAGGACGCAGACATTGCATAAGTAGATGTTTTCCAGCGACAAAAACATAGAGACAATAGCGCAGCTTGTCGAGCAGTTGAAGCAATATGGCGGACTGAAACTCGAGATGCTGAAGCTCGATGCCACGGAGAAAACGGTTAAGATAATCTCAGCCCTGATCCTCGGCTTCGTGCTCTTGCTCATCGTCTGTGCCGTTGCCATCTGCGCTTCTTTCGCTGTGGCATACGCACTTGCCGATATGCTCGACTCAGTAGCACTCGGTTTCCTCTGCGTAGCCGCTTTCTACCTATTATTATTGATAATTGTTTACGTGCGCAAGAAGGCTTGGATTGAGCGCCCACTCGTTAAGTTCCTTGCCACTATCTTATTAGAGGATGTATGACAGAAGAAGAACCACTAAAGTATCAGTCGCTCCTGGCTATCCGCGCACGTAAGATGCAATTGAACAAGGAAATCCAGCGCAGCGAACAAGAGATCAAGACAACTTGGAATACCCTCTTCCATCCGAAGAAGGATCCGACTCCAAACACTCCTACCCAGCGATTCCTATCATTGGCCTCATCAAGCGTGGGACTTATTGATGGTGCTTTGCTCGGTTGGAAACTCTACAAGAAATTTATACAGAAATAATCAAATCAATCTATCAGAATCACCGTCCCTGAGAAATCAGAGACGGTGTTTTTGGGTAAAATTAGAAAGTAAATTCCACTTTTTGGAAAGTAAATTCGCTTACGCGAAAATATTTGAAAGTAAATTGGAAATAAATTAAGCCAGTAAATTAACCAATAAATTATAATATGAAAAAAATAATTTACTGAATATAATTTACTGTTTTCATTTACTGAGAATTTACTTTCCTACACCTCGCGCAAGCGAGCATTTTAATTCCACACCTAAACTAAATGAATAAAAAGATCATCACAATGCTTCTAACCGCATCAGCCCTCGCAGGCTGCAACAATCAAGCTACAGTTGAGAACTACGACCAGCAGGTTGACGAACTCTATAACAAAATGTCACAGGAAGAGCGCCTGGCACAGCTCCAGAGCCGATTCATGGATGACCTCTTCGACAAGGACGGCAAGCTCGACACCGCCCAGTGCCGTAAGCTCATACCTAATGGTATGGGACATTTCTCTCAGTATGCAAGTCAGAAGCCAATGGCTGCCAACCTCCTCCGTGACCGTGTGGCACAGCTTCAGGACTGGCTCATCAACAACACCCCTAACGGCATTCCGGCTCTCTTCCATGAGGAAGTGCTGACTGGCATAAACACTCAGGATGCCACCATCTACCCACAGCAGATAGGACAGGCTTGTTCTTTCAATACCGAACTTGCACAGCTCAAGACCGAACAGACGGGCGAGGAGATGCGTAAGATGGGCGGATTGCAGTCGCTCTCACCAATGGTTGACGTTTGTCGTACACCGTCATTCAACCGTCTTGAGGAGTCATACGGTGAGGATGCCTATCTATCAGCAGCCTTCGGAACAGCCTTCGTAAAGGGTTTGCAGAAAGGTGGACTGAAGAAGGGCGTGAGTACCTGCTCAAAGCACTACCTCGGCTACGGCGGCGGTGGCGATGCTGACGAGAAGGAGCTTATGGAGGAAATCCTCATGCCTCACGAGGCTATGATTCGTCTGGCAGAGAACCGTATGGTGATGCCTGGATATCACGCTGTGCACGGTACTAACTGCGTGGCTAACACCGAGATACTTACCGACATACTCCGTGGCTATGTAGGCTTTGACGGCGTTATCGTCAGCGACTATACCGCCATCGACCAGATACCAGACCAAGAGGATAATCTACACCGTGCTGCTGCCGCTATCAATGCCGGCAACGACGTTGATTTCCCTTCAGGCTCTAACTATGCGCTTCTGCCAGAAGCTCTGGAGAAAGGACTTGTGAAGCCTGAGACCTTCGAGCGTGCCGTTAAGAACGTGCTTAGGCATAAGTTCCGCCTCGGAATGTTCAACAAGGATGCCTATCTATATAGTAAGGAGGACATCAAACTTGATAGTCCAGAGGATCGTAAGACTGCCTACGACATCGCTTCACAGTCTATCGTTCTGCTTGAGAACAACGGCATTCTGCCTCTCCAGACCAAGACACCTAACATTCTGCTCACTGGTCCTAATGCCAACTCTATGTGGGCTATGTGTGGCGATTACAGCTACCCTTCAATGGCATATTTCTGGAAAAAGACCGATGTGGGCGGCGAGAATCCGCATATCGCTACTCTCAACGAGGGTATGATGAAGCGTATGCCACAGGGCTTCAACGTGAAATATTCACGCGGTTGCGACTGGACTGAGGAGATTGAGACCAAGTATGACGTGGTTGGTGCAGGCGACGAGCGTGCATGGGAATATGAGATTCTTCATCGTAAGGTGGAGTCAGGCGAGAAAGCTGATGCAAAAGAGGCTCTCGGCATGGCAAAGGACTGCGATGTAATCGTTGCAGCTATGGGCGAGAACGTGATGCTGTGCGGTGAGAACCGCGATCGCAAGGGCATCCGTCTGCCAGGCAAGCAGGAGCAGTATGTAGAATCGCTCATTGCTACTGGTAAGCCAGTCGTGCTCGTTCTCTTCGGCGGTCGTGCAATGCCTCTCTCAGAAAAGATCGTCAAGGGGTGTGCAGCTATCATCGAGGCTTGGTACCCAGGCGAGGAAGGCGGTAATGCTCTCGCTGACATTCTCTACGGCAAGGTTTCACCTTCTGCAAAGCTCAGCGTAAGCTATCCTAACGTGGAGATCAATGAGCCTATCTGCTACAATTACTCTGACGCTAAGGATTCACGCATCCAGTGGCCATTCGGCTATGGTCTCTCATACAGCACCTTCGAGTATAGCAACCTGAAAATCGCCAATGAGGCAAAGACTGCCGATGAAGCCGTCACTCTCACATTCGACATCAAGAACACTGGCAACGTAGCTGCTGACGAGGTTGCACAGCTCTACCTCTCCCCTACAGCCAAGGATCAGAACATCCGTCCTATCCAGTTGCAGGGCTTTGCCCGTGTTCATCTTGAGAAGGGCGAGACAAAGACCGTAACGATAAAGATGTACACCGAGCAGTTCGGCTATTACACCAATACCGACGGCAATCGTCAATGGAACATAGCTCCGGGTAAGTTCACAGTCAAGATTGGTGCTTCTTCACAGGACATCAAGCTAAAGCAAGACATCACGCTTACGGGCGATAAGCAGAATAAACCATTGCGCGAGTTCTACTTCTCTGAAACAACCGTGAAGTAAATGAAAGATGAACAATAAAAATGCCTGTCGAGATATTTTCACGACAGGCTTTTTTATGTCATTAACCCTAAATCTGGAATTAAACCACCAACTTCCCAACCGCCTTACGGCATTTCCGCTTATCTTTCTCCGTCAGTTGCTTATGCTTCGCCGTACCGCCACGTTCGATAGTTGCAACGATCTTAAAGCCTGAATAATGGCATATCTCTCGCATGGCACGAATAGCACCGCGCGACTGATTGAACCAGACATTCCAAGGCCAAGGCGTAGTACAGGTACTGAGGAGAATACATTTCTTTCCCTTCATAAGTGGTTCAGGAAAACGAGGAGTATCGCGCATCATACCATAAACGATACGGTCGAACAGCAGTTTCATCTGTCCTGGGATATTACCCAATAGCAAGGCGCACCCATAATAATGGCATCTGCATTTTGTAGCATCTTCAGTACTCGCTGGGAATCATCCTCCCCAAGCACGCACCTCTCCTTCGAGCGGCAAGCCATACAGCCGATACAAGGCTTAATGTTCAGATCATTGGTGAAAACCGTCTGCACACTATCACCTCTATGTTCCGCTTCCTCTCGCATAATGTCGAGCATCTGTGAAACCAATCCCTTCTTGCGTGGGCTTCCAGAAATAATCAGTATATTCATTGTTTCAATAATACTTTATCTAATATACATTCATTTTATTTACTCCCAAAGATCTTCCCTTGTTCCTTCGTTGATCCTCCGTACCAAAGTCGGTGCAAAGTCGGTGCAAAGTCGGTGAAGATACCATTACAGAGCGAAGGTTCATCGAGTTTGGTTCGGAGGATCAACGGAAGATTATCGGATAACAATACCAGGCACAGGCTTCTCACTTACTTATCTTCACATCCTCTATCACGCATTTCCCTGAGATTTATTATTTTCCGACTCTCAGTAATGCGACCTCCATCAATCTGTAGTCGTATAGTAAAAATCAGCACATCGCCTTTAACTTCAAAATCATAATTCTTATTATAAGAAGTACATTCGTTTGAGCAATAACTTTCAGCAGCAAGACATTCTACCTCCTTCACATCAGAAAAGCAGCGATAGAAAGCACCTTTTTCCATGACATAGATTGAATAGCACACCTCCTTGGTGCACATATCCGAATACGACTGCTTAACACAAAGAAACTGGCGATTCTCAATCTGCGAAAAAGTCACGGTATCAATCTTCGCAGATTCAGCACGAAACAAGATTCCTGGTTTCTTTTTGTCTATGGCAACTATCAACGAACTCTTACCTCCTGCAATATTTCCAATAAGGAAAAGCGAGTCATTGCTATCCCTATGAAAAAAGACCTTCTCGATAGTTATGCTATCCGATCCATCTTTATAATCACGGAAATCAGGCAATAAAACTTTATCCCCAAACCTGTTTGGGATGGTGAGATATCCATTACCTCCATTAGCTCTAACGCATAATGCAAGGAGCAAAAACATTCCGAGAATTACTCTTGTTTTCATATCTTTATCGTGTTTATTGCAATACAAATGCAAAGGTAACATTTTTTCGGGAAAGCAACAACACAACACCAAATAATTGTCTCTTTTGTCAAAAAACTCTACTTTTATGCGGTAAAAGTGCTCATTATAGATACAAATATGTTACAACAGACGTACTCGAATGTTATATTTTGCATTTTATAACACATTTGAGACAAATGTAAACTTTCAGGTAACACATTTTCTTTTCTATTCAAAAAAGAAGTATTACCTTTGCATCAGATTCCTAAAGAAAATAAAAAATGTTTTTGGATATAAAATGAGATATCCGTGTTTTATGGTTAGTTTTTTAAACGTCAGTGAGGGTCACATCGTGAGATGAGATCCTCATTTTTTTTCATTTCTACCCTCTACTTCGACCACCATTCCCATATCAGGAAAAAGTGTCAAAGAAAGATTACAGAAATGGCAGATTTTGAGATTACTTCACTTCCACCGAATGAGTAAATGAACCATTGAGTTTCGGAGAAGAAACGCTTACCTCTATCCTACCCTTTTCCTCCTGCGGCTGAACGATAATGAGAGCCTGACCACGGAAGGTTGTTGGAGTCATGGAGCGGAACGACTTCATATCGTATGGATGACCAGTGCCAGCCACGGCAATATGCTTGCTACCCATGGTCTTGATGTCGAGAGGAATCTCAGCCGTAGGACATAGATTTCCATCCTCATCCACCACCTTTACATAGATATAGGCAAGATCGTTGTGCGATGAGCTGACCGACGGACTTACCGCCTCAAACTTCAATGCTGCAGGTGCCTTGGCGGTAGTAAGTGATGTCTCAATAGCTTTTACCTTCTTGCCATCCATAGCCAACGCCTTTAGCGTTCCTGGACGATAAGCCACGCGGAACGTAGCGGTATAGTTCGTTGGATTCACATCCTGCTCCCCCAGAATCTCATCGTTCAAAAGCAGGCGCACACGCTTCTCGCGGGTATATACGTTCACGGTCATTGAGTCGCTACGATGTGCATTTACGTCATGCTTTATATCGCGCTGCAACACGGCATTATCGTATTTCTCAGGTCGGATATCCACAGGCAGATAACCACCCTTTCCATCGTAATAGGCATCGCCAAACCAGTTCCAATGGTTCTCTTCAGCAGTCCAGCACCAGCCAAGCGCATCCTCACGCTCTCCATCAGGTACTGATGAACGCACAGCCATTGCGATCTTACGCTGTCGCCACACTATATCGCGGTAGTACGACTGCGGTTTCTTTATGCCCACAAGATCGATGTCACCACACCATGCGTTGAACCAAGGCCATGCAAGAAGCTGAATCCATGCCCCACGATCGCTACGTTCGAGAGCATGGCTTAGTCCTGCCTCACCGATGTAATCTACCGCCGTCCAAACGAAATCGCCTATTAGATATGGGTGTTTCTCTATCAGATTCCAGTTCTCAGCCACGGCATTTGGATATGATTCTGAACCGTAAATGATACGCTTTGGAAACTTCTCGTGATCGCTCTCGTAGCGACGTGTCTCATAGTTATAGCCGCACACGTCAAGGTATTCAAATCCGCGAGGCGAATCCTTATCCCAAGTAAATTTCTGCGTCTGACGATCCCAGTAGTCGTTGAATCCCATAGTGGTAGGGCGAGTAGTGTCCTCTGCCTTTATCGCCTTGGCAATGGCATCCGCAATCTCCTTGCCACGAGGCACATCAGAGCGTTGCGCAATCTCGTTGCCTATGCTCCACATGATGATTGACGGATGGTTACGGTCACGACGCACCATTAATGCGGCATCATATTCGAAGTTGGTCATTCCGATACCAACGAACTTTCCATCACGTATCATTTTCTTCTCCTTCGAGAAATCGTTGCTGTAATCATCCTTACGCTTTGGCTCTTCCCATTGGTCGAAAACCTCATCAATGACCAACATTCCAAGACTATCGCAAGCGTTGAGGAAAGCCACCGTAGGCAGGTTATGACTGCAACGAATGGCATTGTAGCCATGTGCCTTCATCAGCTCCACCTTTCGCACCTCTGCCCTGTCGATGGCTGCCGCGCCCAACAATCCGTTGTCATGATGCGCACATCCACCTCTCAGTTTTACGCTCTTTCCATTCAGCAGAAAGCCTTTTTCGGCAGAAAATTCTATCGTTCTCACTCCGAACGGAATGGTAATTTCATCGCACTTCGTATCGCCTTTCTGAACACTTACACGAGCCTTGTAGCGGTAAGGAGAATCAACCGACCAGAGCTTTGGCGATTTCAGCGCTATTTGCATAGCAACATTCTGAGTGCCAGATCCATTGAACGCTTCACTTGCAGTAGCCACCACCTTGCCATCAGCATCAACGATCTCAGTTTTCACGATACCGTCAGAGGCTGAACCAGTCTCGTTGAAGACCTTCGTACTCACCTTCACCTGAGCATTCTTGCCCATCATCTGCGATGCGTCAATATACGTATCCCATTCGTCAAGATGAAGCACAGAGGTGGTCTCAAGCCATACATGACGGTATATTCCGCTACCCGAATACCAACGGCAGTTAAGTCCCTGATTGACCGATTTCACCGCCACCGTCACCTTTCGCTCATCGCTCGCATTTCGGTATGCCTTATCCTTCAGAATCTCGTTGAGACTGACCACGAAAGGCATATAGCCATACACATTGATAGCCGCTTTCTTGCCATTCACCCATACCTCTGCCTGGTTATACACACCATCGAATCTCAGGTTTACCCTCGCGCTTTTGAGATATTCATCCAAGGAAGCAGAACCGATGTTGAGGTTGAACGATTTCCTGTACCAACCCTCACCGCCAACGGTCTGTCCCGAATCCCAGTCGCCTATGCTGAGACGCGAGAAAGGTCCAATCTGCCAGTTGCTCCAGTCGGGAGTCTTCTCGCGGTAGTCATGAGAATATGCCACAGGCTCCATACTGAAATCGTGAGGCACAATTACTTCGCGCCACTCGGAATCATCGTATTCCATTGCCTCGGCATTAATGGCATCACCACGGTAGAAACGCCATCCAAGGTCGAACGACTGCATACGCTGTGCCATCAAACTCATAGATATTGAGCATAAAGCAACTATCAATGTTATTTTCTTCATTTTCGTTTTTGTCAGTAAAATATTTTTGGCATGGAATAAGGGTGATGGCTTAAGGAATAAGATTTGATTGTAACAATCCCTTATCTTTCATCCCTTCTACTCTAATCCTTTTTAGCGAGTGTAAAGATAATACATTTTTCCCGAAAACTTCACGTTCAGTTCATAATTGCTCGTTAAACTACAAGCGAAAAGCGAAAAAATCCATCTTACAGATTCCTGTTGTCGCATTTATTTCGATTACCATTCCATCACATTCAAAACACAATCGGATTTTACGGTTTGTAAAACACTAAACAAATAAGGCTCGCAGTATTTGCGAACCTTATTGATATTAAGCTCTTCTATGCTTTCTCCTTATTTCATTAATTTGATCGAGCACCTTTTTATTATGATGCAATGGCCTCCTTATTACCCTTATTTTACGACTACTGACATCTTCATGTAATTGTTGGGACTTTTCTTTTTCGGTTTTCGTCACAGTCTTCGTTTCATCAATCTTACGAAGCCTTACCTGACGGATATTGAATTTGTTCAGGTAAGCATTATCGGCAGCAATCGTGATTGTTATGTCACCACCTTTATGATGGAATGGTTTTGACACACGGTATGTCCAATGCTCATAGCGATCTTTCGCAAACGCATCCCAGCCGGCACTATCAGGATTCTCAAAGATTGGCAACTCCTTACCTTCCGTCCAATCCATCGTCCAGAGTTGCTGTCCCTTATCGTTAAGATCATTAACCGCCAGCTCGTTAGAGTTTTCCGAAGCCTTGCGCCTTCCTTGCCTATAAGGTGTCCTACTCTTTTTAGATCCATCCAAAGCCTTGATGCTTCCACCTCTACCTTCTACATCAGTAAGAGATTCGAGGACATAATCACCTTCGGCAAAATGTTCCGTGCGTGAAAGGGTGAATGACATTGCATTTCCGGAATCATTACGACGGAGTTTTAATGCCTGAAATGGCAGATTGCCATAACCAGTACGATTGTCAGACAGATAGTTGTTCACATTATCGAGTTTTGTCAATTCCCAACCAAGCTCATCCATCACCCTCCATTGGTATGAGTCAAAAAGACATATCCCATTCCTCGTTGCCTCCTTTTCACGAATCTCGTCATGCCACTCAGAAACTTTCATTGAAGTAATAACAAATGAACCTATGGCAACGCAGAGAGCTAATAGCCAAGTAATTATCATTGTTACAGTAGCCCACGCAGGAAGAGAAGTCCTGTTGCTCTTAAATAATCTGACAAGACCAAAGATTGACAGGCAGACAACAATAAGCGATGCTATAAGACCAGTCCAAAGCATTGGTCCGCAAGATGTTATTGGATCAAACATCCACACTAACTTAGGGAAAAGACTTGCCGCTACCGAAGCTCCACCGAAAATGACTTCACCCACCACGAACATCGCAAAGAGAATTGCGAAGAATGCGATGAAGAAAGGCAGCATCAGCAACAAGAGAAAGCATACAAGCAATGCCTTCAGACAACCAGCAGCACCATTTCTCGTAGTTTCTACAACCTTTTTATTTCCTTCTGAATCAGAAACAACCTGCTCTCTGATATTCTCAGGATTAATATCCCTACCTTGCATTCTCAATCTGTCCTCTGGAGTCCTTGCTTCAGGAACAACAATCCAGATGAAGAGATAGATTAGAGGAATAGGAAGTGAAATCAGGAAGCAAAGGATATCTGGAAGGAAGCTCAGACTTACGTTGATGCCACTACAAACAATGGCAAGTATAAGTATGCCAAGACGCCAGAAAGTCACATCCCCTACGCCGAAGTACTCTGCCATTCCAGAGCAGATACCGCCAAGCATTTTATTATCGGCATTGCGATAGAAACGGCGTGACTGTACATTCTTCTTCATCTTGCCAAATAGCGAAGTCTCATCGCCAAACGAGCTAAAGAAATTCTCATTGACCTGACCTTCCGTCGCGTTTTGCGACGTCTGCTGGTTTCCATCATCAATATCAGCTGGATTTCCAACTTTATTTATAATCTCCTTGATAGTCTCGATATTGACGGCCGTCATTCCCTTTTCCTTATATTCCCAGAGAAGTTCGGCAACACGATGCTCTATGTCATCGGCAATCTCATCTCCGCCTTCCTCATTACGGAAATAGTTCTTCATGCTCTGGAGATAGTTTTCGAGCAACTGGTATGCGTCCTCGTCAATGGCATAGATAGTGCCACAAATATTGATTGAAATATTCTTTTTCATTTTTGTATGGGTTTTAGTTCGGATTATTGTTATGTAATATGTTTACTGTCGTAGCAAGTTCATTCCAGCTTGCATCAAGTTGCTGAAGGGCATCCTCGCCGTCATCAGTCAAGGCGTAATACTTACGTGGCGGTCCTTGAGTACTCTCCTGCCATTCGTATTTCAGAAGTCCGTCTTTCTTTAGACGGTTAAGCAAGGGGTATAGCGTACCTTCCACCACGATCATCTCCGCCTCCTTCAGTTGCGAGATAATATCATTGGCATACAAGGGTCTATGCCTCAGCAGAAGGAGAATGCAATACTCAAGCATTCCTTTCCTCATCTGCGATTTCGTGTTATCAACGTTTACCATAATTGTAGGGTTTTGATTTTCTGAGTGCAACGTGCGAAGCATTCTCGCACGAAAGAAAAAGTGCGTGTCAGTTCCCAAAGGGCTGGCGCACGGTCTTTGATTTTCTGAGTACAAAGATATGTATTATTTAGTACTTTGCAATACAAGGTACTAAATAATTAACTTTCTTTCACTAAAAATCAGTCAAATTTACATTTATTTACTACTTAACGGTATAAATCTTAAAAATAAGAGGATTTTACAAAGATTTTAGCTTGAGTACAAATCATATTGGAATACTGATACGAACGAGCCTCTCTCCGACACGCCTAAATAAAGAAATCCCGCAAACAAGCTCACGCCTGTCTACGGGATAATGTGTGAGAGAGAGAGAGTGGGCGTTGACGGATTCGAACCGCCGACCCTCTGCTTGTAAGGCAGATGCTCTAAACCAGCTGAGCTAAACGCCCGAAACACCTTTCGGATTGCTCATCGGAAATCTCTTTATTCTTATTCTCTGTGTGGGCGTTGACGGATTCGAACCGCCGACCCTCTGCTTGTAAGGCAGATGCTCTAAACCAGCTGAGCTAAACGCCCGAAAGAGTTATTTCCGAATTGCGAGTGCAAAGGTACTACATTTCTGCGAGACCACCAAATTTTTTCAGAACTTTTTTCTAAAAAACATTCATTTTTGTCGAAAAGCGCTAAAATAAGCGCTCAATATCGTTATTTGCGAGAATTGACATCACAGTCTTGCCATCTGGCGTATAACGATAGTTTTCGCAAGCAAGAAGACGTTCTATTAGACTTTCCATCTGTTCTTGCGACAAAATCTCACCATATGGCGTTGCGGCACGCTGAGCAAGTTGCAAGGCAAGGAATGAATTAATCTCTGATTTCACGTCAGAACCATATTCTACAACCGCACTCACAAGCTCATTGACGAGAGTGACAGCATCAAGTCCGGCAAGTCCACCTGGTATTCCAGACACACTATAACATCCATTGCCCTCTTCACTTATCTCAAAACCAAGACTACACATCTCGCTAATGGCTGTTTCAAGATAAGGCGAATATGAAGGAGGGAATTGAACGACCTCTGGGAACAATATCTTCTGCGTGCTTGATGTCCTTGTTTCGAGATTATGCATATAATACTCAAAGAGAATACGCACATCTGCTCGATACTGATCCGTGAACATAAGTCCGTTTTCCACCTGGGTAACGATATACTGCCCACGATACTGCAGATGTTCATGACCACGATTTAGTAACGGTGTCTGATCTTCTTCATCATCATTCAACGATGATGCAAAGAGATTGCCTGATGAAAGCGAAGTGGAGTCATCAATATTATCGTCAAGATTAATAGCCGATGGCTGATAAAGATTCTCCCACTCCTGAGTGTTCTGGCGAGGCTTGTAATCTGCAAGTCCGAGAGATGAACTCGGAATACCACCTCCACGAGAGTTCTGGCCGCTATGCGATGTCTTTTTCAGATACTGAGGCTCATCAGGATCACATGGCGTACACGCAAAGGGATTATAAGAGGAATCAATCTCTATTGTCGGCTGCTGGGCATCCATCATCACTTCAGGATTATATACAGGAATGTCAGGACGCCCCTCTACATCAAAATCAATCTCTGTAACGCCCGAAAACTTTCCTACGGCATCGCGAACGGTAGCCATGAGAATCTGCCATATTGCCTGTTCATTTTCAAACTTAATCTCTGTCTTAACAGGATGGATATTCACATCAATATCCTCTGGATTCACCTCGAAATAGATGAAATAAGGAACTTGATCACCAGAAGGCACAAGACGCTCGAAAGCCATCTGCACAGCCTTATGGAAGTACGGATGTTTCATATATCGTCCGTTGACGAAGAAGAATTGCTTTGCTCCTTTCTTTCGTGCACTCTCAGGCTTGCCCACGAATCCTGTTATCTTACAAAGCGTGGTGGCAGTATCAAGCGAAAGGAGCGACTGGTTTATCTTCTTGCCAAAGACATCAATGATACGCTGACGAAGCGAAGCTGCAGGAAGGTTCATCACCTCCTGACCATTATTATATAGTACGAAAGATATTTGCGGATATACAAGTACGATGCGCTCAAATGTCTGGTTGATGTTACTCATCTCCGTGGTGTTCGACTTAAGGAACTTCCTTCTTGCCGGAACATTGAAGAAAAGATTCTCAACACAGAAGTTACTGCCCACGGCACACATGACAGGCTCCTGAGAGACTACACGAGATCCTTCCAAGGTAATTCGAGTACCAAGTTCATCCTCTTCCCTACGTGTCTGCAAGGTTACCTGAGCAACAGCGGCAACAGAAGCCAAAGCCTCGCCTCGGAACCCCATAGTATGGAGCGCGAAAAGGTCGTCTGCCTTACGTATCTTGGAAGTGGCATGACGCTCGAAAGAGAGTCGAGCATCCGTCTCAGACATACCACAACCATCGTCTATTATCTGTATTGAGGTACGACCAGCATCCACCACAAGCACCTTTATCGTCTTGGCACCTGCATCAATAGCATTCTCCACAAGTTCCTTGATAACAGAGGCCGGGCGCTGAATCACCTCACCTGCTGCTATCTGATTAGCTACGCTGTCTGGCAGAAGTTGAATTATATCCATTGGATAAATGAAAAATCTAAAATTAAAAATGAAAAATACAGTTCGCTACAAAAGAAATGAAAAATGAAGGCAACGTATGTCATAGAAGATCTCCATTACCAGAAACGTGAAATCACGTATTTATCATTTTTCACTTTTCATTTTTCATTTAAACTACTCTAGTTTCCTCTTCGGCGCTTCCCTACGTTTCTCTTGCTTCAACTCATTTTCCTTGCCCTTGCCTCTCCACAAGAAAATATCATCCTTATTCTTTGGACGGATATAGTCGAACCACATGAAGTTTGGAAGACGGAGCTTGTTGGGCGGTATCTGGGTGATTGGATACATCGTTCCTGTTGACTTCGAAGCCCATATCTTCTCCAGTTTACGTTCTGGCGAGAGATACATCTTCATTGTGTCGGTCTCAAGGAAGTTAAGTCCGATGATAGTAGTATCTGCATCGTCAATAGGATAATACACCGCCTGAACATTACCTATCGCCCATGTCTCACGAGCCTTGCCTTCGTTGAAATACACCTGCATCTCCTTTGCAGCCAACTGATTGTAGTGGGCAGAGTCCATTCGCTCTATGCTCATTGCCTGACCAATGACATCGGCATAGCGAATAGTGGAGTCCTGCATATAGGCATGCATAATCTCACCAAGCACCTGTCGTCCCATATTCCATGCGATAGGATCTTTGTAGAGCGTCAGACATGAATCCTTGGAGTTGAACACCAGGGAATCACATACAGCCTGAATGTCTGTTCGATAAGCCCTCACCTTATGAAATCCATGCATGATACGATACACAGAATCCGTATTTATATTATAGGTATAGAGTTTCAGGGAATCGGCATGAACATATAATGTATCTTTCTGAGAGAAATCCATCACCACGGCAGAATCGGTGGCATAGCCATATCCAATATTCTCGTCGTAATAGATATGATTACCGATGAACTTGTTCTTGTTCTTCTTATCTACATACACCACGTTTCCGAAGCCCTCATCTATCTTTTTCTTACTGTCAGAGAAAAGACTATCTGCGGTTATCGTCTTATCCTCGTTATCCACAGTAGAACGACCATAGAGCATTGAAGCCTCAGTATTGGTGTTATAATAGCCGTCTGTCGTATGTACCACATTTCCCTGATTTACAATCATAGAAGGACCGACTACGTTCTTATCAGAAGTATAATCGCCAACGATATGAGCCACAGAGGTACGTGTATCATAATACAATGTATCGGAATACATCGTCATCTTATTGTTCTTCAGACGAACCTTGTAATAGAACACAGCCTCTCGCGTCTCGGTATTGTATTGTCCCCAGTCAGAGGTCAAGGTACTTCCCTTGTCTATGAGCTTACCTCCATCAAAGAAATATGCAATGCCATACATACGGTCATAGTCGAGGGAGTCACAATAGAGTTTTGACTTACGATGCGTGAGAACCACATTCCTTCGAGCCTCGGCACGCTCGTCATTACCGTCATACCAAGCCCATTCTGATTTCAGCGTAAGGGTATCGCCCTGTTTCATAAAGACATTTCCGAAAGCCTCAAAGCTATTGCTCTGCTCATTGAAATATGCGCTGTCACAAGTGAGGATTCCACCCTTATGGCGGAATTTCACCTTACCTCTCGCAATCTGAACATCAGGACGTCTGCCATACACGTCATACTCCAGTTCGTCTGCATGTTCAAGATAAACACGCGGATCTTCCTTCTTTGCTCCTGCACGCTGACGGCGAGGCTTGGCAGAGAAAACAACACTCAAGCCAAAAAGGCACAGGATCATCATTAAGATGGTTCTGTGCCAGTTTATATTTGCTATCTTGCGAGTCGTCATTTTTTTATCCAACCCTCGTATTCGAAATTACAGTTCTTATAGCGATCGTCCATACGGACGTATGTATCCCTTATCTTACTCTTCACCCAATTGTGGATGAGTTCCTCACGACGCTTCTCAAGCACCACGTTTTTCATTACTTGGAAATCATCAGTGATCTTCGCGCGATGACCCTCAGTCCTTGACTTCAGCTTAACGATGGCGCAGATGGTCTTCTGCTTTGCATTAATCATAGTGAATGCTTTTGAAATCTCGCCAACCTTCAGTCCCTCAACGGCACGAGCTACCTCTGGTGGAAGATCCTTCATCTTGAACTTAGAAGTATGTGCGCCATTCTCCTGATCATAATTGGCCATCAGACCATAACTGAGACGTGTATCCTTATCATCAGAGATAAAGGTTGCAGCTTCCTCGAAAGTGAACTTGTTGGCACGAAGTTCATCTGCTATTGAATCAAGGCGATGCAATCCCTCGTTAAGGGCTGTCTGTGAAACCTTCGGCTTACGGAGTATATGACGGCACTTGATCTTGTCGCCTCGCTTGTCGATAAGCTGTATGATATGGAATCCGAACTCTGACTCTACAATCTTACTGATCTTCTTAGGGTCACTAAGGTTGAAGGCAACAGCGGCAAAGGCTGGATCCAAGTGACCACGACCAGTATAGTCAAGTTCACCACCCTGACGAGCTGTACCAGGATCCTCAGAATAGAGGCGAGCAAGTGTTGAGAATGTAGTTGAACCTTCCGTCACGCGCTTTGTGTAGTCACGAAGTTCATCCTTCACCTTATTTATATCCTCTATCGGAATACGTGGTGAATTGGTTACGATCTGCACTTCTACCTCGGTAGGAACGAAAGGAATACTGTCCTCTGGAAGATTCTTGAAATAGTTTCGCACATCAGCAGGAGTGACCTTGACATCCTCGACAAGCTTTTCACGCATCTTTGAAATGAGCTGACGATTCTTGAACTCATCATGCAATTCACTCTTCATCTGCGCAATGGTCTGCTTACGATATTCCTCAAGACGCTCTCGTGAACCTGCCATCTGTATCCAGCCATTCAACTGCTGTTCAATAGCCATTGATACTTCTGTCTCCGTAACCTCAATACTGTCAATAGCAGCCTGATGAAGGAAGAGCTTCTGAACAGCTATCTGCTCTGGAATACGACAATCAGGATCTCCACCAAAGTCGATACCCTCCTGTGCACCCTGAATACGCATCACCTCAATGTCAGAGCGAAGGATAGGCTCATCACCGACAACCCATACCACCTCATCAATGAAATTAGGGTTCGCAATAGTATCCTTATCTACCTTTACTGAGTCATTAGCCGGAACTTCCTCCTGCATAGAGCCAAAGCCCAGACGATTGGTAACTGCCGATGCAGCAAGTCCCATCAGGAAAAATGACGAAAGAATTATTTTATTTTTCATAAGCCTAACCAAGCCTTCCCAAAGGGAAGGATGTTTTATACACTCTTTCGCTTAAAAAAAGGCTTGGTTTTATTTTATATTAATATTGAAGTTTCATTACTATCTAACATCCTTCCCTTTGGGAAGGCTTGGTTAGGCCTAATGCTTATTCACCGTTGCAAGCACATTCTTATCTACCTCAACAGGGAAACGCTCACGAAGAATTGCCAGCCATCCCTGCTCAAGAGCTTCCTGATAGTCGGCTACTACCTGCGCACGAACATCATTCATCTCCTTTGGAGCCTTGAGAACCGTACCGAAAGTAGCATCGTTAGGATAGTCTTTTACTGGCTTTGGAGTAGCGTCAAGACTAAACACTTCCTTATCCACAAGTGCATTGTCGCCCATCTTGAAGATACCCTTCTCCACACGTATGCGGAGTACGGAATCAGCATTGAACGTAGAACGAAGAACCTCTGCCCACTGGTCGAATGGCTTTCCCTTCAGCACCTTCTTAACAGCCTGAACATCATCAATGTTGCGAGTATGGTATGCTATGCCCTTGAATCTTGGAGCATCCCAGACATATTTCTTCTTGTTCTTCTTGAAAAATGCCTCAAGACCTGCCTCGTCCTTGCTTGCCTTTTCCCATACCTCACGGTTACTTATCTCATAGAGAAGAAGACCATCGTGATACTCCTTGAAAAGATATTTCATGTCAGAATCAGCAGAAGCAAGAGAATCTGCACGCTGATCCATTATCTTCTCCTGTGCCAGACCCGTTGCCTTCACCATCTGCTCAAGCTTACCGTTTATGATAGACTCACGAATGCCACGAGCATCAATGAAGCGATGAATGTCATTGCGGAGAGAGTCGTATGTAGGTATTGGAGAATGCCCCATCATCTTGATAATGTGATATCCTACAGGAGAAAGAACAGGCTTTGACACCTGACCGTCCTTCAATGCGAAAGCAGCATCCTCAAATTCCTTGAGTGTCTGACCGCGAGAGATCTGTCCGATGCTACCACCGTTATTTTTTGAACCCGGATCCTCACTCAGTTTTGAAGCCAACTGAGCAAAGTCAGCACCAGCCATAATGGCATTATAGATAGAGTCCGCGCGGTTCTTCACGCGAATCTGCTCATCATTGCCAGCCTGTTGTGGAAGTCGGAGAAGGATATGCGCAGGAGTAATCAAGCCGTCAGACCCTACCCTATCCTTTGTCTCCCTATAAATTTTCTGAGCCTCAGCCTCTACGTCAGCCTGATTGATAAGTGTTGGGCGCACTTGCTGATCACGATAACCTACATACTCCTTTTTATAAGAAGTCATAGTGTCCATCTTCTCTGCAAGGGCAGCAGCAACCTTTAGTTTATAGTTGACAAAGAGGTCAACATACTCTTCAACGGTCTTCTTGTCAATAACGCCCTCAGTATTGTTCTTGTTATATGAATACTCAAACTCAGAACGAAGCACAGGCTCCCCGGCAATCTTCATTATAACCGGATCGTTGTTCTGTGCAGATACCGCCATATTAAAAGCAAAACATGAAATGAAGCCCACCCAGGCCCTCCCAAAGGGAGGGATGCGATATAGTGAGTTAAACATTCTAAACATATAAGCTCAACAAATTTTCCCCAAAGGGAAGGATGCTAAATAGTAACGAATCTAATTATTAAATATACTAAAGCACAACCAAGCCTCCCTTTTAGCGAAAGAATGTATAAAACATCCTTCCCTTTGGGAAGGCTTGGTTAGGCTTCTTACTGAGGCCTACTATAATTAGGCGCCTCACTTGTAATGATCACCTCGTGTGGATGGCTCTCTGACATACCAGCAGCGGTGATGCGAGTGAACTTAGCATTATGGAGTTCCTCAATATCATGCGCTCCGCAGTAGCCCATGCCTGAACGAAGTCCACCAACGAGCTGATAGATAACCTCCTGAACAGTTCCCTTGTAAGGCACACGACCTGCGATGCCTTCTGGAACGAGTTTCTTTGTCTCCTTCACGCCACCCTGGAAGTAACGGTCAGCAGAACCCTTCTCCATAGCCTCAAGAGAACCCATACCACGGTATGACTTGAACTTACGGCCATTGAACAGGATTGTCTCACCTGGAGCCTCCTCTGTACCAGCTACGAGAGAACCGATCATTACAGAGAATCCACCTGCTGCAAGTGCCTTAACGATATCACCAGAATAGCGGAGACCGCCATCAGCGATGAGAGGTACACCTGTACCTGCAAGAGCCTGTGCTACATCATATACAGCAGAGAGCTGTGGAACACCAACACCAGCAACGATACGTGTTGTGCAGATAGAACCAGGACCGATACCTACCTTAACGGCATCAGCACCAGCCTCTACGAGAGCCTTTGCAGCCTCACCTGTAGCGATGTTACCAACAACGATATCAACATCTGGGAAAGCAGCCTTTGCCTCACGCACCTTCTCGATAACGCCCTTTGAATGACCATGAGCAGTATCAATAATGATAGCGTCAACACCAGCCTTAACGAGAGCCTCCATACGCTGGAATGTATCAGCAGTAACGCCGACACCTGCAGCTACACGAAGACGACCCTTCTTATCCTTACATGCCATTGGCTTATCCTTTGCCTTTGTGATATCCTTGTATGTGATAAGACCGATGAGCTTGTTATCGTCATCCACAACAGGAAGCTTCTCAATCTTGTGCTCAAGAAGAATCTGTGAAGCAGCCTGAAGGTCCGCCTGCTGATGAGTAACGATAAGGTTTTCCTTTGTCATGACATCCTGAATCTTGCGATCAAGATCGCTCTGGAAACGGAGGTCACGGTTAGTTACGATGCCTACGAGCAGACCTTCCTTGTCAACAACAGGAATACCACCAATGTGATATTCAGACATCATATCAAGTGCATCCTTGACAGTCTTCCAAGGGTTGATTGTCACAGGATCGTAAATCATACCATTCTCAGCACGCTTTACGATAGCCACCTGACGAGCCTGTTCCTCTATTGACATATTCTTGTGGATAACACCGATTCCGCCCTCACGCGCAATGGCGATAGCCATAGGAGCCTCGGTAACAGTGTCCATAGCCGCTGTTACGAATGGGATCTTCAAATCAATGTTACGAGAGAACTTGGTACCAAGTGATACCTCACGTGGAAGTACTTCTGAATACGCTGGAATCAGCAATACATCATCGAAGGTTATACCTTCCATCACAACTTTGTCTGCAATAAATGAAGCCATAGATATTAATCTGTTTTTTGAATATTGCGTGCAAAGTTACTAATTTTTTCCGAGATAATCACTATTCCCTCACTATTTTCTTCACCTATTAATGCAAATTAACGCGATAATCAGTTTTTCCCCTTCATTTTACACTAATTACGATTTCCTCATTTTACATAATTTGCAATTAATAACAGAAAGAAACCGTTCTTTAACCTGAATTCGACGAATTCAAAATACCCTAAAAACGCATCTTCGATGCTTGGCTTTGGAACAAAAATTAGCGACGATGACCAGAAAAATTAACTCTGAAAATTTATTTTTTGGAAATTTTCTGGTAATTCGTGGTAATTTTTAGTAAACAAAAAGCAGCTTGCTGCTAATAAGGTAATTTTCGTCGAACTCACGTTTCTTTAGATTTTTCCGCCCTTCCCTCGTCGCCCCCCCTTCTTCCTCCCCTCTTCCTCCGTAGATACTCCATCGTTACTCCATCGTTAGTCCATCGTTAGTCCATCGTTTCGATGGACTAACGATGTACTTGTGATGGAGAAACATCGGAGTTAATTACGAGTTATTAATTTCGAATTACCAGTTTAGGGATTAAAAGCTGAGAGAAAAAACATAACCAGAAAAGCCTGCTAAAGCAAACTAAAAGCTATCTGACACAAGAATATAACAGAGTTTGATTAAGTTTCTTGAAACTCACATCATTTGGGAACAGCGCCACAAAAGACCCCATTTTCAAATTTAAATAATTTCGACTGCCTGAATGCAAAGAAAATTGGCTCGTCAGATTTCTTCTCATTCCTTTCACTTTGCCTTGAAACCAACTGTGGATACATTATATTTGCAGTTTTATGAAACAAAGATTCTATTTCTGAGCCCACATTTTCGTCCTTCACCAAATAGAAAAAACTGTCATTTTTTACGACACATCCAAATGGCACATATTTACTACCATATTCATCTTCAAACAACCTACAATGTGTGATGAACATAAAAACTCCATCTGATTTCCTTGTAAAGAAGACATAGAAATCCTGTTTTTGAAAACTATTCTTTATATTCAGTTTCTTCTGAACGTAACTTATCGAATCTACGATATCAACAAAAGACTGGTTAACAGAATAATAAACATTCAAAGCGTCTTTTTCTGATGCAAAACAACTTACACAAGAGAAAAACAAAAACAAATTCAAAAGTAATAGTCGCATTTTATTTGTAATTACAAATTACTTGCATAGAGATAATAATTCTACAAATCAATTTCTTTTCCTCGCAAGAACCGGCTCACGATAAAAACCATACAAGGTATCGTTTGATAACAGCAGAGTATCCTTGATAAGAAAAGTACCATGTTCTCTTTGATAAGAATAATCTTCATAACCTGGAATTCTTCGGATTAGCATATATCTGTTAGTTCCTATTTGGTTATAATTCCCATAGATTCTGATTTGCGATGAAACTTTATTAATTGGATTAATAAGTAAGTGATCAAAATTATTTTTATAATGTAGGTATCAGTCCATTGCAAAGTGATTATAGGTCTACATTGCCGCATTAAACATTGTTAAAATCAGAACATTCTTGACACGTCAGTCGCAAGCAT
>Ga0256407_10002190_pt1 | contig 38094 bp, 31 predicted proteins | sample RumenRJG_04DNA_FD_193489 | JGI IMG/M metagenome (GOLD analysis project Ga0256407, IMG submission 193489) | Bovine rumen microbial communities from Lethbridge, Alberta, Canada - RJG_04 | ecosystem: Host-associated > Mammals > Digestive system > Stomach > Rumen | place: Canada: Alberta... | reverse complement strand
AAGCATTTTAAACAAGAATGAGAATTTTTAATAAACACGAACTTGATTATTTTAACCTAAAAATAACAATAAAAATAGCAGATTAAATTAATCTTTGATTAAACTAATAAAAAACTAGTGTTAAGTTTATTTTCTGCAAGAAAGTGTTAAAATGAGCAATACTTAATAAAATACTCGAAATTAATCATGAAATCTTGACTAATGATTTCAAGTGTATAAAAAGCATCACTCAATTATCGGACACTCCCGAAATTAAAAATTAGGTTGACGGCATTGAATAATATTATCAAAAAGTCCTTGAATTTTTTTGATTTTAATATACATTCCAATATCGCTATAAAATTTAATAATGTGATAATAATGTTTTTTAATAATTCGTTGAAACAATTTGAAATCTTAAATAGAAATCATTTGAAGTATATAGTTATCATTTTCATGTTAATAGACCACATATGTTACTTTTACCCTCCAGATAATCCTATAGTCATATTTTTAATTTTATAAGCCGTTTAACCGCCCCAACTATGGCATTATTCATTGCTGAGGGATATTATTATACCCGGGATGTTCATAAGTATATGGAGAGATTATTAATATTCGCTGTAATTTCCTATATTCCTTATGTTTTGTTTTATGTGGGATATTTCCTTCCAGTGATGTTGTTTCCAGGTTCCACACCACCAACATTTTACTTACCGTCAGGAAAGTCAATTATCCAACCGAATGTATTTCTCCCATTTTTAGATTCAACCCTTGTTATTTTTAGAACAAGCGTCATATTCACATTGTTTTTAGGTTTGGTTAGCATATATCTATGGGATAGAATAGATTTGCCAAAGTATATCAAACTAGCTATTACATTAGTGATATTGTGGATTGGTGCATTTTGTCACTGGCAATATTTCGTTATTGTCCTTTGTTTAATCTTTTATTTTTTAAAAGATAATCCAAAGAAAATGTGGCTTGCATTTATAATATTGGCTATTTTAAGGGCGTTTGATGTTAGATTATTTTTAAATCCATTTTGTCCTGCATTCACTACTCACTTCGAATTATATAAACTGGGAATATTTCTGGTGCCTGTGCTTTTTGCATTATATAATGGTCAATCTGGAAGTAAATCAGCTTTTAATAAATGGTTCTTTTATATATTCTATCCAGCACATCTGCTTATACTAGGTCTTATTAGAATCTTTATGTAAAGATACAATGGCAGTATTGCATACTCCTCTGGAAAATATCTGGAATTTGCAATTTTTGATATTATACTTTATAGGGTGATAGATTTTTTCATGAAAAACCTACATTCATTCTTTATTTTTCAATTTTTGCAGTTGAAGTGTTCTTGTTTTCTTATGTTGTTTTTAAATATTTAATTAAATTAAAAATAAGTCTATTATGTTATTTTCCCTTGAAACTGTGTCATTGGAAACGATGGGGGTAATTGTATGTGGGTTAAATCCTAATTGTTGTTATAACTTCCATGGCTCGAGGGTGAGAGAAAGATTAGTAATGTTAACTAAAGTGCTAAAATATGTGGTGGAGTTAAATAGTTTAAAAAAATATATTTAATATATGATAGGTGATATTTATGGGAAAATTTAAATTTACAGAATGTGACATTGAAGGCATGTTTATTGTTGAACCTGCTGTGTTTGGTGATAATCGCGGCTATTTTATGGAAACCTATAATGAAAATGATTTTAAAGAAGCAGGTCATGATTTGACTTTTGTTCAGGATAATCAATCTTCTTCATCAAAAGGAGTACTTAGAGGTCTTCATTTACAGTTAACTCAACCTCAAGGTAAATTAGTTCGTGTTTTGAAAGGTGAAGTTTTTGATGTTGGTGTTGATTTAAGAGCTGATTCTCCTACTTATGGTGAATGGTTTGGCGCTATTTTATCTGATGAAAACAAAAAACAACTTTTCATTCCCCCATGCTTTGCTCATGGATTTTTAGTATTATCAGACCATGCAGAATTTGCTTATAAATGTACTGATTTTTATAATGGTCCTGATGAAAGCGGAATTATTTGGAACGATCCTGATATTGGAATCGACTGGCCTACTGATGGCATTGATGAATTAATCTTTTCTGAAAAAGATGAAAAATGGCAAACACTGGCCGAATCACAAATTAAATATTAAGGTGTTTTAATATGAGTACTGTTTTAATCACTGGTGGAGCAGGATTTATCGGAAGTAATTTTGTAAAATACATGTTGGACAAATATTCAGACTATGATATAATTAATCTAGATGCTCTGACTTATTGTGGAAACCTGGAAAACCTAAAAGACATTGAAAACATGGATAATTATACTTTTGTCAAAGGAGATATTCGGGATAAAAAACTGGTTGATGATTTAGTTTCCAAATCAGATTACGTTATTAATTTCGCTGCAGAAAGCCATGTGGACAGAAGCATAACTGACCCTGAAATATTCATTAAATCAAATGTATTGGGAACACAAGTACTGTTAAATGCTTCCAAAGAATTTGGAGTAGAAAAATACATCCAAATCTCAACAGACGAAGTATACGGAACATTAGGCGAAACAGGATACTTTTCAGAAACCACTCCACTTCAACCTAACAGCCCTTATTCCGCTTCAAAAGCCGGAGGAGACTTAATAACAAGAGCATACTTTGAAACATTTGATTTACCTATAAATATTACACGTTGTTCAAACAATTATGGCCCTTATCAATTCCCAGAAAAATTGATACCATTAATGATATCAAATGCTCTTGAAGACAAAAATTTACCAATTTACGGTGATGGTAAAAACATACGTGACTGGTTACATGTATATGACCACTGTCAAGCAATAGATTTAGTTTTACATGAAGGAAAACTCGGAGAAGTCTACAACATAGGCGGACACAACGAAAGACAAAACATCCAAATAGTAAAATTGATTTTGGAAGCATTAGGAAAAGACGAATCATTAATAGAATTTGTAGCCGACAGATTAGGTCATGACAGACGTTATGCAATTGATGCTGATAAAATACGCAATGAACTTGGTTGGGAACCAAAATACACCTTTGAAACAGGTATAAAAGAAACAATTCAATGGTATCTAGATAATCAGGAGTGGATGGATCAAGTAAAAAGCGGGGAATATCAGCAATACTATGAAAAAATGTATGGTAATAAGTAAGTGGTGTAATTATGGATGTAAAAATTTCAGTTGTCTTGCCGGTTTATAATGTTGCCAATTATCTTAGAAAGTGTTTGGACAGTTTAGTTAATCAGACATTTGAAGATTTTGAAGTAATTTGTGTAAATGATGGGTCAACTGATTTATCTTTAGGCATTCTAGAAGGTTATGCTTTATCAGACTCCAGATTTAAAATTATATCTCAGGAAAATAAGGGATTAAGCGGTGCTCGAAATACTGGTATCCAGCATGTTCAGGGAAAATATGTTCTATTTGTTGATTCCGACGATTGGCTGGAAGAAAATGCATTGGAAGAATTGTATAATCATGTTAAAGGATTTGATTCAGACATTACAATGTTTAAGTTTAGATATTATAATGAGGATACCAATGAGTTCAGTGAAAATCAAAATTCTAAATTGGAAATTATTCCCGAATCTTTAACTACTTCCAATTTTAATTATAATGATGTTTTAGATATTTTATTTAAAATATCACATGCTCCATTCAATAAATTATACAAAAAATCTTTTCTTGATAAATGCTCTTTTCCTGAAGGATTAATTTATGAAGATTTGTATTTCTTTTATACAGTATTTTTAAATGCTAAAAAAACTTCAGTCATTAAGGAAATTTTATATAATTATAGAGTTCGTGATGATTCAATATCAACAAAAGGCGATGAGAAGTCATTTGATATTTTTAAAGTTTTAAAACATGTTCAACAAAATTTGATTGATAAAAAAATATATGAATCCGTTAAAGATGACTTTTTAATGTTTATCATTGTCAATTTAAAATTTGTATATTTAAGATTAAATGAAGAGCTTAAGGATGAGTTTTTAAATTTAACTAAAAGTAATTATGATGATTTAAATTTAGGGGATGTTAATAATTTTGATGGATGGCACTACGAAGATGAGTCATTTTATAAATCCATTTTCATTTCAAAAAATAGTGAAATATTTGATTTGAATTACGAAAAATTTCAATATAAAATTTTATCAAAACATTATCAGACATTATCCGAAACACTTGAAGCGGAAAATGAAAATTTAAAAGCTCAATTAGAAGAAAAAAATGCTAAAAAAAGTAGATTTAAATTTTTGTGAAAATATGAGTCATGAAATTAGTGTTGTTATACCGGTTTATAATGTAGAACAATACATTAGACAGTGTTTGGATTCCATTGTTAACCAAACATTGGGAATTGAAAATATCGAAGTTATCATAGTCAATGACCAAACCCAGGATAACAGTATGGATATTATTAATGAATATGCATCCAAATACCCTTCTTTTAAAATAATTACTAATGATGTTAATAAGGGGTTAGGTGAAAGCAGAAATGCGGGTCTTGAAAATGTAACTAGTGATTATGTTGCTTTTGTTGATAGTGATGATTTTATTTCTGATAATACTTTAAAAGACTCTTTATTGAAAATAAAAGAGTCCAATGCTGATTTATTAATTTACAATATTAAAACATATACTGGAAATGAATTTATCGAAGAGGAAAGTGTCCATAATCAAAATTTCAGCGAAAATTTATTGGTGGACAATATTGGCAATTATCCAAAACTGTTTTTTTCAACTTCCGCATGCAATAAAATCTATCACAAAAGTTTGTTTCCATTAATTAACTTTTCAAAAGGACTTTATGAAGACAATGTTGTCACATGCAATGTTTTGTTAAATGCCAGAAATATTTATTTAAATAAAGATTGCGATTATTTTTATCGCAAAAATCCGCAATCCATTACAAAAAGAATTTCTAAAGACAATATATTTTATTTATGCAATGTTATTTCAGATTTATTTAAATTTAATAATGAAAATGTTGATTTGCTTGCTATCAATTTCATTAATGATGTTTTATTTTGGATTTACTATTATGATTGGTCTATAAATGATGAAATAGAATTTATTGAAAAGCTTCAGTCTTCAATAAAAGTCATTGAAGAGAAAAACATTAATGATTTCCTTCAGCGGGTTCCTGAAAAAAATGTCTATAAAGAGGATATTTTAAGCCTTTCTAAATTTGACTGCCAAACGTTTTTAGCCAAATTCAAATATTTCAACAGAATGAATAAGGTCAAATCTCAAGCTAGTTTATATATTGATTTAGGAAGCGGATTTAATGAAAATGATAAAATTTCTATTGATTATATGCCGAATGAAAACAATAAATTAACATTTGACTTGTCAGACTTTTCAGAAATTAAGGCTTTGCGCTTTGATCCTTTGGAAGGGGATTTCATTAAGGTAAAAATTAATAATCCAAATATTTCAGATGCTAATTGCGACAATTCACTTGGTGAAGATTATCAGCTATTTTCTAATTTAGATCCTAATTATATTTTGGATTGTGAAATAAAAGATAAATTAACTGTTGATTTTGACTTAATATTTTTAAATAAACAAGATATAGCTAATTTATTAATTGATAAAAATAATATAATAAATGAGAGTAATCAAAAACCTAAGAAAGGTAGATTCAATTTTTTAAAGTAGGGTAATTATGGTAACTTTTAAAGATTTCTTAATCAAATCAAAATTCAATGTTAAAAAAGCTAGACTTTATGAAGAAAATTATTATAAAATCATGGAGTCAGGGCTATTCGATAAAAACTTTTATTTAAAAGCTTATCCTCATGTTGAAAAATCAGGAATGGATCCTTTAATTCATTATTTGTTTTATGGGGCTAAGGAATATAAATTGCCTTCACCTACTTTTAATCTTAAAAGATACTTGCAAGAAAATCCTGAAATTGAAAAAAATAAGGGAAATCCTTTAATTCACTATATTGAAAATGGTGATGAAGGTTATACTATGGATGAAAATCCATTTATCCTGCGAAGGCAAAAAATCATTGATACAAACAAATCATTTTTATCCAATTATGAATTTGAAAACGAACCGTTAGTTTCAATTATTGTTCTAACTAGAAATGGTTTAACCCATTTAAAAAGGTTATTTGAAGATTTTGATGAAAAAACCAATTATTCAAATTATGAGATAATTGTTGTTGATAACGCTTCACAGGATGATTCCATAAATTACCTTAATTCACTGGATTTGCCAATTACTGTTATTGAAAATACAGAAAATGTAAGTTTCTCTAAAGGCAATAATGATGCGGCTAAAATAGCTAATGGTGAATATCTGCTCTTATTGAATAATGACATTGAACCTACGTATGGGTGGCTTAATGAAATGGTTGGCTGCATGTTAAATAGTGAGGATGTAGGTTCTGTCGGTGCTAAATTAATATTTCCATACTATGATGATATGAAAAATCAAGAGAAATCCTATTCAATTCAGCATGCGGGTGTAAAGTTTAGAGAAGAGCGAACTCCTTATGTATATGGCCCATATCATGAAAATATGTTTTCCACATTAGTCTTTTCAAGCGATGTAAACCATCAAAAAGAAGTAATATCTAATACTGCAGCTTGTTTGCTGATTCCTAAAAGTATTTATATGGAGTTAGGAGGGCTTGATGAGGGTTATTTCTATGGATATGAGGATATTGATTTCGCATTTAAGTTATATCAAAATAATTATAAATCGATTTATAATCCATTTGCATTATTGTTCCATCATGAATCTGCTACTCGTGTTGAGGACGAAGATGAAAAAAATAGACTTAATTATGAGAATATAATGCATTTTCATGATAAATGGGAAGATTATATCTTTAAAGAAATATTCATTGATAAAATTAACCAAAATCATTTTTTAACAGATAAAAAAATTGATGTTTCTATTATTTCAAAAAATGATGAATTTATTTCTAAATTAGTTAAAGATTTAAGTAATAAGGGATTTAATGTTAAATTAATTCCAAATTTGAATAATTTTGCCATTGGTGAAGATTGTGATATTTTAATATCTAATAATATAAATTATGATGTGGATAAGATAATTTCAAGATTAAATATAATTAAAGTATTAATTTCTAATAATAATGATTCAAGATATGATATTTGCTTGGATAAAAGTGTTAATTATGCTGATGAATTAATGAATATAATCGAAGAAAAATATTTGTGATATTATGGGTTATGATGAAATTTATGAAACATATCAGGAAGTTTCAAAAGAACATATTAACAGACCATTATTTGACCATTCAACAGAATCTGCTGAAGAAACAATTGAAGATATTAAAAATAATAAAATAGCTATTTATACAGCTTTTACAGGAGATTATGATACTTTAAAGCATCCTGAGGTAATAGATGAAAATTGTGATTATATTTGTTTCACTGATAACGATGAATTAACATCCGATTTGTGGAAAATTATTCCAATGGAAGAATCTATTTTAGATAATAATAGAAAAGCTAAACAATATAAATTACTTCCCCATAAATATTTAAAAGATTATAAATACAGTTTCTGGATAGATGGAACCTTTAAAATTAACGGAAGCATTAGAGAATATATTTATAAATATATCAGGGCTAATTCTAAAATGTTGGTTGTTGTTCATACTGAAAGAGATTGTGTTTATGAAGAGTATAAGGCTTCAAAAATCATTCCACGTTATCCAAGAGCGGTCATGGAAGAACAAATTGAATATTATAAGTCTCAAGGATTTCCAGAACACTACGGATTAGGTGTAATGGGCGCATTATTTAGACAACATAATCATCCTGACGTTATTCGGGTAATGGAAGATTGGTGGGATGAAAATATTAAATTTACTAATCAAGACCAACTTAGTTTTGCATATGTGGCATGGAAAAATGATTTTCATCCGTCAGTAAGTCACATTTATTATTGGGATAATGAATATTGGTCTAAACAGGGTGGAAATTATCACCATAAAGTTATTTTAACAACTCCGATTACAAGTGATAATTTAAGAGCTAAAATAGGTGTTGAAGTAGGAAAGATGGAAATTGGAGACACTATTGAATTATCACGGGAAGAACTTTATTTGCTTGTTAATGATGTTAAAGGAATGGCAGGATATAGAATAGATACTGCAGGCAGAATTGGTTTTTTACAAAATGAATATAATGAATTTCTCAATTCCAATTCTTTAAAATTAACAAAGCCATTGAGGGTTGCAGGAGATTTTGCACGTCAAGTAAAAAATAATCCTTTATTGCGTGGTGTGAAAAACTCTGATATGGGTGTTACTGAAGAGCTTGAAAGTTATAAAGCAATAAAAAATTTAGAACTTTTAAATGAAACTCAATATAATATGATGCATCCATCTATTGATCCGGTTTTACATTTTATTGAAGAAGGTTCTAAAACAGATTCAATTGATGACAAACTAAAGTATATTGATCCGGTTTTTGATTTATATTATTATATTTATGAAAATGGTGTTTATGATGAGGATCCTTTAATTCATTATGTGGAAAAAGGGTTTAAAAATAAATTAAGGTTTAATAGGAAATATCCTCATTTTATTAATAATTTTAAAGATAATGTTCATTTACAATTGGATAATTTTGCCAATGAACGCATTCAAAATGAATTAGATAATAATCATTATATTACGGATTCAAATGTATTAATTGATTATATTGTCACTGAAAAAGAATTTAAAACAGATACCATTAAAGTTGGAGTATTTTTAGAAGATAATTTTGATAACATGAATGCTTGTCCGTTTATTAGAATTCACACTCCATTTTCCAGATTATCTCAAAGCGGTGATTATCATTTCTTCATTTACGGTCAAGAAATAATGCCCCTTTTAGATATTGATAATATGATAAATGCACATATTTTTGATATTATTGTTATTCAAAGAGTCAATCCTTACTCTAATAAAATTTTAAAGAAAGCTAAAAAGCATAATATAAAAATTGTTTATGAAAGTGACGATGATTTTCTAGACATTAATCCAACTAATCCCTCTTATAATTATATTTTAGGTAATTTTGATAAGATTAAGAGGCTTGTAACAAATGTGGACCAAATTGTTGTAAGTACTTCAGAGTTAAAAAAACGTTTTGAAAAAAGTAATTTGGACAATATTGAAATAATTAAAAATTATTATGTTAATGATTCACTTCCATTAAGACCTTTCACGTTTAGAGGGAATGAATTTATTAAAATAGGATACTTTGGAACATTAACTCATGACAATGATTTGGAAGTTGTTCATAATGTTATTTTACGTCTGAAGGACATGTTTTCTAAAAAAGGAATAACAGTACTTTTTGAAGTTGCCGGTGCTTCCATTGATGAGCATTCGGACTGGTTTAATGTTCATAAGATTCCTTATTATCCTATGCCAATATCTACATTTTATGACTGGTTAGGAAAACATTCTGATTGGGATATTGGCATAATACCGCTGGTAAACACAGAATTCAATAAATGTAAAAGTGAGTTAAAATACATTGAATTTGCAGCTTTAGGTATTCCTGTTGTTGCCAGTGCTATCGATGTTTATAATGAAGCCATTGAAGATGGTGTAATGGGTTTTTTAGCCAATAATGAAGATGAATGGGTAGATAAATTATCTATATTAATTGAAGATCCGATTTTAAGAAATGGTATGGTTAATAATGCTCGTGAGGATATTTTCGAAAATTATAATATAGTATCCCGTGTAGAACAATGGGATAATATTTTTAAAAAATTAAAAGAGGATTAAAATAATCTTTCTTTAATGTTTTTTATTTTATATTTAAACCAACCTTTGGTTGTTTGTAAATAGGCAATTTGTTGGTTTTTTTGATTTAATTCTACTTCTAAATCATGAATTCTATTTGTAAATAACTGATAATCTCCCATTTGGATATATGCTTCATCTAAGTTACCTGCAATTATTTGATTAATAATACTTTTTATTGCATTATTCTCTGGAAATGGATTTACATTTTTTATTTTTTTGAATAATGGGATAGATTTTTCAACTAATGTTTTTTTATCTTCCATATCTATCGTTTCACTTAGTGCAACATCACTAAGCCAGACTGATAAGTGCTGGTTAAAGACGGTATCATAGTATTTGCATGCATTGTTTTTTTCCAATACATCCACTGTATATAAGTAACCGTCTATTAATCCATTTAAATAATGCATTCCTTTTGATAGGCTTGTAGATGAGTTATCTCCAGTTCTCAATCTGAAATTATATACAACATCATTAATAAATACTATTTTATTTGCATTAACGAATGTGTCAATCATAAAGGTTAAATCTTCTGCGAAAACGCCTTCAGGGAAAGTTATGTCATGTTCAAGTAAAAACTCTTTTGGAAATATCATTCTCCAAACTCCATTTATGGAAAAAAACAGCAGATTTTCATCAATGGAATTTAAAATGACATCTTCTGTAATCCAATCTTCAGTTACAAAGTAGTTTTCACCGAATGTTTGGAATTTACCAATAGCCACATCACTTGAATTTTGGGTAATTGCATTGTATAGCTTTTCTACAGTATCCGGAAGATAATTGTCATCATGGTCTATAAACATAATATAATCAGATTCACTGTTAGCTATTCCAATATTTCTGGCTCTTCCAGGCGTTCCTGTTTTTTTTCCGGATTCATAGGTTTTAATATTACTGTATTCTTCACAATATTTGTCAATTAACTCTTGTGTAGAGTCTGTGGAATAATCATCAATAATAATCAATTCTATATTTTCAAAACCTATTGTTTGAGCTTTAATGGAGTCAATTGTTGAGTCTAAAAATTCAACACTATTATATGATGGAATAACAACAGTAACTTTGTATGACATAAATTTATTTTTATGTTAACATATTATATATAATTAAGAGTTGAAATAATGTTTTTTTCTAAATCAATTAAAAATAATCCTAAGGCTTATATTGCACTTAAATCAAAAGGAAATCTCCAAAAGATTTCTAATTATCAAAAGGCATATTCCAATATTAAAAGTTTGGCCATTATAGATGAATCCAAATACGGTCAGGTGCATACAAATTTAAACGATTTAGATTATATTCTTCATTATTTATATTATGGTGTCAACGATTCACTGGATGTTCAGCAATCTTATACTAGCGATGTTTTTAACTTGGAATTTTATAAAACAGAATATAATGTTGATAATCCTATTTTAGATTATGTTTTAAATGGATTTTATCAAAATAATCAGATTAATATCTTGGATAATAACTATATTAATACACTTGAAATGGACCTTTATACTCAATATTTTTCAACTGAAAAATCCAAAGTTGAAGAAATAGTTTCCACTTCTTATTATATTAAAGATAAAAAGACTTTAATTCCTTATATTCAACGTGAAAATCCTATTGAAATGGATAGAATTCGTGTTGGTGTTTTTACAAATGATCCATTTGAGAATTTAGCTCCATGTCCTTATATAAGATTGCATGCATTATTTTCTGAACTGTCAAAAAGTAAGAAATATACTTTTTTCATGTATGGTATGGATAGCTTTGTAATGATGAACATCGATAATATTTTAAGATGCAGGCTTTTTGATGTAGTCGTTGTTCAAAGAATCCTTCCTTTTTTGGATGTTTTACGTGAAAAATGCGAAAAATATGATATTAAATTGGTTTATGAAACTGATGACGACTTATTGGATGTTGAAGAAAATAGTCCGTCATATGAATATGTAAATAGAGTTTCTGAATCTATAAAAAATTTCATTGATGCTAGTGATGTTATAACAGTTTCAACTCCTACTTTAGCATCTAAATTCGATAAAAATAAGACTGTTGTCATCTCAAATTATTATGTTAACACAGTATTCGATATAAAAGAAGATATAAAAACTGAAGGTAAGCTTAAATTGGGATATTATGGTACATTAACACATTCAAAAGATTTATTCTTAATAAAAAATGTTATTTTAAGGTTAAAAGAGAAATACGATTTTGACTTTGAGATAATTGGTGGTTTTAATGCATCCGATAATGTTGATGAAAATTGGTTCAAATCAATTGAATTGCCTCCGAATAATATGGACTTTAAAAAGTTCATGGGTTGGTTATCCAAAACAGTTGATTGGGACATTGCCGTTGTTCCGCTTGAAGATTCTCCATTCAATCAATGCAAAAGTGAATTGAAATTCACTGAATTGGCTATTTTAGGTCTTCCTGGAGTTTATTCCAATATGTGTGTTTATAATGGTATTGTTAAAGATGGTTATAATGGTTTTTTAGCTGGAAATGATGATGAATGGTTTGAAAAAATTGAAAAACTTATTTTAGATAAAGAATTAAGAAGATATATTCGTAAAAATGCCTTAGATAATGTTTTATCAGATTATAAGATAGAAGATAGGGTTAAAATTTGGGATAAAATTTTACGTGAATTAAGATAGTTTTATATATCATTTAAATATTAATAGTATTTAGTGTTTAGAATTTTATTCGGAAGATATTTTCCGATGATATGAGTTTGGTGATTTTATATGTTGAATCAATATTTGCCATTTGTTGCATTAATAATATTTGGAAATATTGAAAATTTAGTTCTTTCTTCACAGGGTGTTGTTGCTGGAGTAAACCCTGTTAAATTAGGGATTGCTAGTTTTATTGCAGTAGCTTTTTGGCTAACTCTTGGTACATTTGGTACTCAAATTGCACTGCCTTATGTTGATTTTATAGATTTTGGAGGGGGACTTATTATCTTTATCTTAGGAGCACAAGCCATGCTTGAATCTATAAGAGGTGAATAAATTTGCAAAATGAATTAAAACCATTTCTTGGTTTAATTATTTTTGGGAATATTGAAAACCTTATTTTAGCAGCGCAAGGTGTTGGTGCGGGTGTTAACCCTCTAGGTTTGGCTATTTTAAGTTTCATTGCTGTTTTATGCTGGTTATTAATTGGTACACTTGGTACTAGAGTAGCTATTAAATATGCAAGACATATTAATTTCATTGGTGGGCTTGCAATATTTATTTTAGGTATTCAGGCTATGCTTGGCTCATTACCAGGAATTATAAAATTCTTCTCTTGATTTCTTGTTTTTAGATATATTTAATAAATATCAAAAAGATATTAATTATTAAATTTTGTTTGCTGATTTTTATGAATGATAATGTGGACCCTTATGAAGTAATAAGAACTAGGTATGAATCAAATGTGGATAGTTTTATTTTAAGTGACTTATTTCAAACTGATTCTAAAGTTGATGATGAGTTAATTGATGATATTAAAGAAAATGAACTTGTCGTATATACTGCATTCACAGGGGGATATGATTCACTAAAAGAGCCGGATTTTATAGATGATAATACTAGATATGTTTGCTTTACTCAAATTCCCGATTTGAAATCTGATACTTGGGAAATTATACAGATGGAAGATTCTACATTAGATGATAATAGAATTGCAAAACAGTATAAAGTTTTTCCAAATAAATATTTTCCAGATAATAAATACAGTTTCTGGATTGACGGGTCTTTTAAACTTGTAGGTAGCATTCGGGAGTATGTCTATAAGTATATTAATTCTTCAATGTTGACTGTTGTTCATCCGGAGAGGGATTGTATCTTTGATGAATCATTAAGTTCAATGCAATTTCCACGTTATTCAAATTACACTATATCAAAACAGGTTGATAAATATCGAAATGAAGGAATGCCTCTTCATTATGGACTGCCTTCTCTGGGAGCTATATTTAGAAAGCATAATGATTCGGAAATCATTTCATTGATGGAGCAATGGTGGAAAGAGATAATTAATTATACAAATCAGGATCAGTTGAGTTTCACATATTTAATGTGGAAGAATGATTTTCATCCATCTGTCGCATCAGAATATATTTGGATAAATGATTACTGGACAAAAGCAGATGATTTTCATCATAAAGTTGCATTGGATGACTATATAACAAGTAGAAATTTAATAAAGTCTCTTGAAGGAAATATCGGAGAAAAAAATACTTTAACTAAAGAAGAAATAAACTTGCTTTTCAATGACATAGATGCCCTAAGGGATGAAGCTGAGGCCCTAAATCAAGTAAGAGATTATTGGGACAGGCAAATTAATGCTATTAGAAAATCCACTTCATGGAAAATGACTAGTAAAATCAGAAATTTAAAAAATAAGGGTGATTAAATGGGTTTGAATATTGAAAAATTTATTTCTCCTTCAAATTTTAAATCTTCTTTAAAAAATCGTAGATTTTATAATAAAATAAACAATTCTGGTCTTTTTGATAGCGAATTTTATGAAAACACTTATGATGATTTCTCAGGGGATGCTTTAAAACATTATTTGACTAGAGGTCATTTGGAAGGAAAATTACCATCTCTAAATTTTGACCCGGATTTTTATTTAAAAACATATCCTGATGTTAAACAGTCAGGTTTAAACCCATTATTTCATTATGTTGTTTATGGTAAAGAAGAAGGTAAATTATACCAGCAATCTTATTCCATAAGGAGAAAAGAAGAAATCTGTGAAACTAATTTAGCATTCTTATCTAATTATGAATTTGATGAAGAGCCATTGGTATCCATTATTATTTTAAATAGAAATGGTTTAAATAATTTAAAATGTTTATTTAAAGATTTTGATGCTAAAACTAATTATTCTAATTATGAAATCATAGTGGTTGATAATGCATCAACTGATGAATCTGTAAATTATTTAAAAAGTTTAGACTTACCTATTAGAATTATAGAAAATGATGTTAATGTAAGTTTTTCCAGAGGTAACAATGATGCTGCTAAAATAGCTAATGGTGAATATTTACTCTTATTGAATAATGATATTGAACCTACATATGGTTGGTTAAACGAAATGGTGGGTGCAATAGTTTATAATGATGATGTGGTTTCTGTAGGGGCTAAACTTATTTTTCCTTTTTATTTCAATGTCAATAGGGAATTATCATACACAATACAGCACAGCGGAGATATTTTTTCTGAAAGAATGTACCCTTGTTGTTTATATGCAGTAAATAAATCCAATTCCAAGCTCGATATTTTTGATTCATCTTTAACTAAGAATAATTATTGTGTTTCCGTAACGGGTGCAGTAAATTTAATTGATAAAAAAGTATATGATGAGCTTTCCGGATTGGATGAAAATTATTTTTATGGGCTTGAAGATGTTGATTTTTGTTTAAGATTATATAAAAAAGGTTATAAAATTTTATTTGCGGGAAATGCAATATTATTCCACCATGAATCCAGTACCCGTGTTAAAAGTGATAGTTATTTTGAAAATGATAAAAATAACTATTTCTTTTTCTGGAATAGATGGGGTTCATATTTATCTAAAAATTTGCTTTTAGACAAGATTAATTCAAAAAAGTTTTTCACAGAAAAGAATCTTAAAATAAGCATAATTAATGATAGGGATGATAATGAGGATTTGATTTCTGAAATTTCCCAAAAATTTAATAATTTGGATTATACCGTTGAAGTAATCACTGATATGAAAAATAATTATATAGGAAATTCTTCTGATATTTTAATTTCCTTTACTGATAATTATGATTTGGATAATATTATTGCACGTCAGGACATTTTAAAGGTCATTGTCAATAATAATGATTTTAACACAGATAAATATGATATGATTATTTCTTTTGATAATATAAAATCCGATAATAAACCTCACATAGAAATAAAGAACGATTTTGTCTGTGACTTTTTAGAACAACTTCAAAATATAATAATGGATGAATATGAGTTTTAAAAATAAACTTTTTGCTAAATTCCCCAGTAAATATATTAGTTATAAAGTAAAAGATAAAGCTAAAGCTTTAGAAATTACAAAAGGATATAAAGCTATTCGTAAAAATAATCTGTTTGATGATGAATTCTATTTAAAAAAATATCCTAAAGTTTCATCTTCTGGAATGGATCCTTTACTTCATTATATTTTCTTTGGTTTTAGCGAAGGTAAAAAGCCAAATGATACTTTTGACGGGGTTTTTTATAAAAATCATTATCCTGATGTTAATACTAATCCTTTGATTCATTATGCATTATATGGGATTAATGAAGATAGGCAGGTTAATGTTTCAAATAGGGATTTATCCGAATTTTATTCCGAGGATAAAAAGAATATTTTATTTGTTTTACATGAAAAAATTGGTACTGTTGGCGGCACTGGTTTTTTAAATATGGATATCATCAATCACCTTCCTGAAAGTTATAATACTTTTATTTTAACATCTGATGGTGAAGATATTGAATTATGGAATGTTAAAGATAATTTAGAAAAAATTGCTAATTATAATATTTCTTTTAATACTAATTTTTCAATAATTGATAATGAAGATAATTTTATTTCAAAAAACAATTTTGAAAACATTTTTTTCAATGATGATTTGGCTATCATTTACGATGAAATCCTTTCAAAATTAGGTACATGTTTGGTTCACATTAATCATTTAATTAACCATAGTTTTGATTTAATTCATATCATGGAAAAAAAATCAATCCCTTTCATTGTCAATCTACATGACTTCTATTATATTTGTCCATCTATTCATTTGGTGGATAAAAATTGCCAGTATTGTAACTTCAATTGCAAAGATTGCAGTGGAATATCTCACAAATCAGATATTTCTCCTGAAATCATTGTTAAAAAATGGAAAAAAGAATGTTTCAATCTTTTAAATAAATCAGCTATTAATATAGCTCCAACTCAAAGTGTAATCGATATTTATAAAGATATTTATCCTAATTTAAATAATTTTAATTTGATAGAACATGGAGTAAATATTGATAAATCATCATATAGGGCAGAATTAAGTTCTAAACCTATAAAAATTTTAGTTCCGGGTCATGTTTCACCCCATAAGGGTTCACTACTAATTAAACAATTGAAAAAACTAGATAAAAAAAATAACTTTGAATTCCACTTCATGGGAACAACCATTCCTAATTTGAATAGATATGGGATAAATCACGGAAAATATGAAAGAAATGATTTTAATAATATTGTGTCTCAAATTAAACCTTCATTTTCATTAATTTTATCAACATGTCCTGAAACCTATTCATACACATTAACTGAGTCTTGGATGGCAGGATTACCTGTAATAGCAAGTGATTTGGGCGCATTAAAAGAAAGAATTTCTTCAACTGGTGGCGGATGGTTGGTTGATTATACAAATATAAATGGAATATATGACTTAATTATTAATATAAATCAAAAAGATTATGAAAATAAACTTTCGAATATTTCAAAAATAAAATTTAAGGATATAAATGAAATGTGTGATGAATATATCACCTTATATGATAAATTAACTGATTAAAATGTCTCAATATAAAATTTCTGTCATTGTTTCTACTTATAATACGGGAAATTATTTAAATGAGTTTTTAAACTCTATTAAATCTCAAAGTATTGGATTTGAAAATATAGAGGTTATCTTTGTCGATGATAAGTCAACGGATAATTATACCCTTGATTTATTGAAGGACTTTAATGAATCATATGAAAACGTAAAGGTAAAATTTTCAGATGTTAACTCAGGATTTCCAGGAAAAGGCAGAAATACAGGTTTAAAATTAGCTGATTCAGATTATGTAATTTTTGCAGACCACGATGATACATACACAAAAAATGCTTTTGAAGTAATGTATGATAAAATTGCTGAAAATGACATGTTAATATCAAATTTTAATCAGGTTTATCCCAATAAAACAATTCCTTTTAAATCAATTTATAAAGATTCCGGTGAAATACAGGTTTTAAATATTGACGATGATAAAAATTTATTAAGAGTTCCTGCTGCCATATGGACAAGATTATTCAGAAAAGATTTTTTAATTAATAATGCTATTTACTTTTTGGAAGGAATGTTGGCAGAAGATGTTTATGTTGCAACATATTCATGTTTAAAAGCTAATGGAATAATTTATCTTAATGATTTTTATTCTTATAATTACAAAATAAGAGATAGTAAAAATGATAAATCTACAATTCATGTGAGAAATCGTAAATATATTGAAGCCATCTTAAATGGCTATTATAAAATTGATGAAATGTTAATGGATTTGGAAAAGACAACTTATGGGGAAACAATTTTTAAAAGCCATCTTACATCATGGTTATATACAATCGTATTATCTAAATTAGAGGATAATGATAAAAAGGAGTTGTTTATAAAATCTCATGATATATTTGAGAAATATTATTCTTCAGATCCATTTTTCAAAAAAAGATATGATAAATTAGTTGATTTAATATTAAATAATAAATTTGATGAGGCAGTAATAGAATCTAACAGATTAGAAAAAATACAAAAAAATATGAATAATAGATCTTTACTTTCAAAAATTAAAAATAAATTGGTAAGATAATATGGAAAAATATAAAATTAGTGTAATTGTTCCAACATATAATTCAGGTTTATTTCTCAATGCTTTTTTTGATTCAATGATGTATCAGAGTATTGGATTTGAAAATATAGAAGTTATTTTTGTTGATGATTGTTCTGATGATGATTATACTGTATATTTGCTCAATTTATTCGATGAAAATTTCTCAAATGTTAAATCAGTATTTCTAGATAAAAATAATGGATTTCCCGGTAAAGGTCGTAATATTGGTTTAAATTTAGCCAATTCTGAATATGTTATTTTTTCCGACCATGATGATACATATACTCCTAAAGCATTTGAAGTTATGTATAACACTGCCCGTGAAAATAATACGGACATGCTTATCACTAATTATTATAAAGTTTTTCCGGATACGCGTGAATCTGTAAAAACGGTTTTCAATGGGGAAAATATTATTGTTGAAAGTGTAGAAGATGATACACGTTTATTTTCTATTGATCCGGCTATTTGGTGTAAATTATTTAGAAAAGATTTTCTTTTAGAAAAGAATATCTCTTTTTTGGAAGGAATGCTGGCAGAAGATTTGTACTTTTTCATTGTTTCATTATTCAAATCTTCATGTACAGTTTATTTAGATGATTTTTATAGTTATAATTATAATATTCGTAATGTTGAAGGTGACAGATCCACTATCCATATAAGAAACAAGAAATATTTGGGAAAAATGGTGGAAGGGTATTTTGAAACAGATAAATTTTTAACTGAAAATGATTTAACTCAATATTATACCAAAATTTTCAATATGCACTTTATTTATTGGATTACAAGTTTAATTTTCGGTAATGTTTCAGATAAAGAAAAAATAGAATTAATTTCATATATTAATGAACTTCTAAAAAAAGATGTAGAGATAGTCCCAGGCTTTAATGAAAGAATATATTATAGTTTAACTCAGCCAATTTTGGATGATGATTATAAAAAAGTTGTTAAATCGTTAAATGCCATTAAACGATATCGTTATATTTTAATTCATTTGCCTAAAAACTATTTTAAATTAAGGAGCAGATAGATGTATTTAAAACATAAAGTATTTGGAAAATTATTCAATATTTTCACAAAATTCCCTATAAACAATAATTTAATTTCATTTATTATAGATTCTAATGAATCTTTCAGCAGCAATTTGGAATACATTAAAAATGAATTTGAAAGTAGGGGTGATTTTGAGTTTAATTATTATTATAAGGATAAATTGTCAATAAATTCCTTAAAAAAATTAGCTACTTCCAGATATGTTTTTTTAAATGACAATTTTTTCCCGTTAGCATTCATGAAATTTAATAATAAGTCAACTGTTATCCAGTTATGGCATGCTCCGGGTGCTTTTAAAAAGTTTGGTGGAAGTGTAGAAAATGCTTCAATGCTTAAATTAATATCAGACAACACCGATTATTTAATCATTACTTCAAAATATATAGAAGATTATTATGCTGAAGCATTTCAAATTGATAAGTCCAAAATTAAAGTATTGGGACTTCCAAGAGCAGATTATTATTTCAAAAATCATAATATTGAAAATTTAAGACAAAATTTTAACAATAAATATAATTTGGAATCTGATAAAAAAATTATTTTATATGCTCCAACTTTTAGAGAAAATGAAGAATATAATAATGTTTTTAATTATTTAAACGTTGATGAGTTTAATAAAAGCTTATCTGATGATTATATTTTAGCTTTAAGGCTCCATCCTAAGATTAAAAAGTTTTATTCTTCGCAAATAGGTGTAAATGGAGATTATATTGATTGTAGTGATTATCAAAATGAACAAGAGCTTTTATTGATATCTGATATTTTAATAACTGATTATTCTTCAATAATGATAGAATTTGCTCTTTTAAACAAACCAATTATATTTTTCGCTTATGATTTAGATAATTATATGAATAATGAACGTGGATTTTATCTGGATTATAAAAAAGATCTTCCCGGACCTATTGTTTATTCAACAGAGGAATTAGTTAATACTATTAAAGATGGTATAGACACATCTAAATTAAATCCATTCATTCAAACACAGTTTGATGATGTTGATGGCCACTCATCTAAAAGAATCGTTGATTTTGTTTTAAATGAAGGTGAAAAAAATGGATAATATTAAAATTAGTATAATATTGCCTGTTTTTAATGAAGAAAAGTATATTCAAACTACTTTAGATTCAATATTTAATCAAGATTTCAAAGATTTTGAAGTTATAGTTATTGATGATGGCTCAACAGATGATACTTTAAAAATCGTTGAAGAGAAATTTAAAAATTCTACTATTCCCTATAATATTGTCCATCAGGAAAATAAGGGAGTTAGTTCAGCTAGAAATAAAGGAATTTCTCTTGCCAGCGGTGAGTATATTGTATTTTTAGATGGGGATGATTATATTTTAACTAACCATTTATCCCAATTATATAATCCCGATCATGATTTTAGTTTAGTACAGCTAGTTAAAAAACAAAATAATGATTTAACAAAGCCATATTTCTATAAATGTGGGGAAATTAATACAAAAGATTTTATTAAATTAGAATTAGAGATGAAAATACCATTTAACTTTGTTCAATTATCTTATAAAACTGATATTATTAAAAAACATAATTTAAAGTTCCGTGAAGATGTCAATTATGGTGAGGACACAGATTTTGCTATTAAAGCTTTAAGTTATGGTAATTCAGTTAAAATTTCTAATGAAATAACTTATTATTACATGCAACATGAAGAGTCATTAATCAATACTTCCAAACTTAAACGTTTTGATTATATTCCTGTTTTAGAAGACTTAGCCCAATTTTTCAAAGAGAAAAATCAAGATGATTTGGCTGAATTGATATATACATCCAGAATACCTAAAGCTATTTTTGGAAACATGAATTACTTTTTCTATAATGATTATAATTATGATGATGTAATTAATAAAATGAATGAATTGGATTTGTTTAGAAAGTTATCTAAATTCAAAGGTGATAAAAAATTTGGCTTTAAAATTAAGTTATTTTTATTAAATCCTAACTTATATTATATCATATGGAAAAAATTTAAAAATTCAATCTGATAATATGAAAGTTTCAGTTATTACCCCTAATTATAATGGAGTTGAATTCCTAGATAAATATTTTAAATCGCTTGACCAGGATAATGAGTATATTGGTGAAGTAATAATTATTGATAATGGATCTAATGATTCTAGTTTGGATTATATAGAAAAAAACTCTTTTAGTTTTCCTATTGTGGTAATTAAGAATAATGAGAATTTAGGTTTCGCTCCTGCTGTTAATCAAGGAATTTTAAAATCTAAATATGACTATATTTTTTCTTTAAATAATGACACTGAACTTAAAAAAGGATCAATCAAATCAATGTTGGATTTAATTCAAGAAGAGGATGTTTTTTCTGTTCAGGCGAAAATGCTTCAGGCTAGAAACAAACAACTTATTGATGATGCAGGCGATGAATATAATTTACTTGGATGGACAAAAAAAATTGGTGAAAATCAAGATTCAAATAAATATTCACAAGTTTTTGAAATTTTTTCCAGTTGTGCTGGAGCGGCTTTGTATAAAAAGAGTATTTTTGATGAAATCGGCATTTTTGACGATAATTTCTTTGCATACATGGAAGATGTTGATTTAGCTATTAGGTCCCAGATTTATGGTTATAGAAATTTGCTTTGTCCAAATGCAATTGTTTATCATATTGGAAGTGCAACAAGTGGCAGCAGATATAATGAATTTAAAGTCAAAATTGCAGCTCGAAATAATGTATGGACAGTTTATAAAAATCTGCCTATTCCATTAAAAATTATAAATTTTATATTTTTATTTTTAGGGTTTACAATTAAATATATCTTTTTTTTAAAAAAAGGGTTTGGTTCAACTTATCTTGAAGGTATTAAAGAAGGTTTATCCACAAAACCTAAAGTTAAAAAAGTTAATTTTAAAAAATCAAATTTAAAAAACTATTTCCGATTAGAATACAAATTAATTATAAATACATTTAAATTTTTAAAAAAGTGAATTACCATGGATTTATCTGTTGTTATTGTAAATTATGAAACATTTGAATTAACGAAAAACACTGTTAATTCAATATTGGAATATTCTTATCCTTTTAGTGTTGAGATTATTATCGTTGATAATGCTTCTAGTGATGACAGTTTATCTAAGCTTAAAGAATATTTCGCAGATAAGGTTAAATTCATTGTTTCAAAAGAAAATAATGGGTTTGCGGCAGGCAATAATCTGGCTTTAAAAATGTGTAATTCTAAATATGTGTTACTTTTAAATTCTGATACAATTGTATGGAGAAATACCTTAGAAGACATTTATAATTTTATGGAAAATAATTCAGATGTTGGCGCATGTGGTTGCCAGGTACTTTTAGATGATAATACTCTTGATAAAGCATGTAAAAGGACTTTTCCTAATGTAAAAAATTCATTTTTTAGATTATTCCATATTCCAACTAAAAGCAAGGATGATAATTATAATTTAGATGATTTGGATGATAATGGAGTTTATGAAATTGATTGTCTTACTGGAGCATTTATTTTTACAAGAAAAAAAGTCATAGATGAAATTGGATTATTGGACGAGACTTTTTTTATGTATGGTGAAGATATTGACTTTTGTTATAGAATCAAAAATGGCGGTTGGAAAATCGTATATTATGGAAAAGATAAAATTACTCATTTTAAAGGTGCTAGCAGTAAAAAACAAAGGCCAAAACTAATTTATGAGTTTTATAGGGCAATGTATATTTATTATAAGAAACACCATGCACAGGAATCTAATTTTTTAGTTAATGGAATTGTTTATTTGGGAATTGCCATACTTTGTTGTATTAAACTTTTTTTAAATATTTTTAAAAAGAAAAATTAAATATCAAATGAAATTAATACTATATATTAACTAATTTAAGGTTAATATAATGATAAGAGAAAATCAAAGATCATTGAATTTAATAATGGTTTTATTGGATATAGCTGTAATTGTAGTATCTTTAGGTATTTCAGGGTGGTTACGCTTTAAAACAACAATATTTGGGCCTATTGGAGGACATTTGCCCCTACAAGATTATATTTTTTTCTTACTATTTGCTGTAATTCCTGTTTATTTAATTTTGTATTTTTCTTTTGGATTATATAAACCTCGTAGAACTTATAAAACGATTTTTTCTGAAGCTACTCAGATTATTAAAGTTAATATTATAGCTTTTGTTATTTTAGTTGCTATTTTGTTTGTTTTAAATCAGCCTGATTTCTCAAGAATCATGCTGTTTCTTTTAGCCATAGTTGCTTCGATAATTGGTATTATTGAGAGATTTATTATTAGGAATTTCCTTAAAAAAATACGTATTAATAATAAAAATCTTAAACATATTCTTATCGTTGGAGATAATAATTTAGCATTCACATTTGCACGTAGAATTAATGATAATCCATATTTGGGCTTTGATATTAGTGGATTTTTAGGAAGAAAAGAACATGTCGGCATGGAAATTGAAGGTTCTAAAATTATTGGTTCTTTCACTGATTTGGATAACATTTTAGAAGATAATGATTTTGACCGTGTTGTTTTAGCTATTCCATTAAAATATTATAATAAAATTAATGAGCTAGTTGAAAGTTGTGAGAATGTAGGTATAAAAGCTGAAATCATTCCTGATTATATTAGGTATTTTCCTGCTCAGCCGTCAGTTGATATGATTGAAGATATTCCTATTATTAATATAAGATATGTCCCTTTAGATGATCCATTTAATAAAACTTTAAAATTTATTTCTGATTATATTATAGCTATAGTCGCTATTATTATAACTTCCCCAATTATGATTATTACTGCAATTGCGATTAAATTAACTTCACCGGGACCAATTATATTTAAACAGGAAAGGATTGGATTTCATGGCAAACCTTTTAAAATGTATAAATTCCGTAGTATGAGGGTTCAAAAGCCAAGTGATGAAAAATCTGGTTGGACTACAAAAAATGATCCTAGGAAGACTAAAGTAGGTAATTTTATTAGAAAAACTAGTATTGATGAATTGCCTCAATTTTTCAATGTATTGAAGGGGGATATGAGCGTAGTTGGCCCTAGACCAGAAAGACCTTATTTTGTTGGGGAATTTAGAAAAGAAATACCAAAATACATGGTTAAACACCAAGTTAAACCTGGCATAACTGGATGGGCTCAGATTCATGGATGTAGAGGAGATACTTCAATCAAAAAACGTATAGAATTTGATATAGAGTACGTAGAAAATTGGCACCTTGGTTTAGACTTGGGAATAATGATAAAAACTGTTTTAAAGAAAAGTCCTAATGCATATTAACAATCATCATAGTTTTATTAATTTATTTTATATTTGACTGATTTTAAGTAATTTTTCTATAAAATATTACTTGTCAAATGCTCTCCCACATCACTTATATTATAAGAAAATACAAAATAATAATTAACTTTCTAACGAGGGGTTTGGTATGGAAAAAGAAATTTTAGAACAATACAATAAAGTCAAAGATATACTATCTAAAGAAGAATTTTTAGAAGAAATGGAAGAAATTCGCCCTGAATTTGAAGATTTGCCTTTTATGAATGATATAGACATAGCTAAAGAGGTTGTAAAGAATCATATTGGCGTAAGTGAAATTTCAAAATCTGAAGATTCTGAAGAAACTGATTCATCTTTTGAAGAAGTTGTAATGACAGATGAACTTTTAGAAAAATATAATCAAATTAAAGAATTTATTTCTGAAGATGAATTTTTAGAAGAGATGAATAAACTAAAAAAAGAAAATTCAGAAGTATCATTTATGAATGAAGAAACTTTTGCAGATCAAATTATCGGCCGATATGTTGAAAAAGAAAATAAAATTTTAACTGACGGGGAAGAATATTCTAGCGATAATATTGGATTACTTGAAGATGGAGATAAAGATAAATCTTTTGTTGGAATTGTAACAACTATTAGTAATCCAAGATCATTTAAAACTCGTAAAGGAAACTCCGGAAAAGTCTGTAATGTTGACGTTGAAGATAAAACTGGAAAAATTCGGGTTGTTTTATGGACTGAAAATATTAAACATTTAAAAAATATTTCTGAAGGAGATATTGTCCATGTTGGTGGAGTCGACATTAAAGATGGATATTCTGGCCTTGAAGCCACAATGAGACCTAGATCTGTATTTGAAAAAGCAATTGATGCAGACCCTAATGATTATCCAACTTACACAGAAGAAATTACTCCTATTAAAGATGTTGAAGCTGATACCAAAGTAAATGTAATTGCAAGAATAACAAGAATCCCGCCAGTTAGGTCTTATAATAAAAATGGAAAAGATGGTAAAGTTGCATCATTGGAACTTCAAGATGCTTCAGGCACAATTTCATATACATTGTGGAATAATAATGTGGATTTAATTGAATCTCTTGATTTACATGATGGCGACACTGTTAAAATCCTTCAAGCTCAAGTTAGAGAAAGAAATGATGAAAAATCATTAAGTCATTGGGATGGAAGAATAATAAAAGGAGACTATGATGTTCCTGATTTTGTCCATGAAATATCCAAAATTGGTGATTTGGATGATGGAGATTCAGATGTTTCAATAATCGGTGTTGTAACTAAAATTCAGGATATAAGAAAATTTATCAGAAAATCAGACCAGAGTGAAGGACAGTTAAGAAACTTCAATATTACTGATGATACTGGTTCTATTAGGGTAACTTTATGGGGCGACAGTGCAGGCATGGATATTAATAAAAGAGATATTGTTAAATTAATTGGTGGAAATGTTGTTTATGATGAATATACTGAAGAAGGTCACTCTATAAACACTAATTTCTCAACCCAGATAACAGTAAATCCTAATAATTTAACAGATGATGAAATTTCATTATTCGATTCTATTAGAGAAAAATTACAACCAATATCAGTAGAGCAAATTTTATTAACTGATGAAGAAAATGTTGACGTTGATGTAATGGGTAGAATCATGTCTGTCGGTGATGTTAAAACTTTTGAAAGACCGTCTGATGGTACTGAAGGACGGGTACGTTCTGTATCTTTATCTGATGGTACTGAAGTTATTCAATTATCTTTATGGGATGATAAATGTGATATTGAATTAAATGTTGGAGATGCATATTTGATTGAAAATGCTAGAGTGAGATTCACTATGGACTCTAAAGTAAGCTTAAATATAGGTTCATCTTCAAGAATAATTAAATTATCAGAAGATGAAGCTAAATTTTTACCATCATTTGATACTTTAGAAAAAATGATTTATGAATATCGTGAAATTTCAGATTTAGATGAATATGATGAAAATATTTTTGTTGTAGGGAGAATATTTGAAGTATTTGATGCTCGTGAATTAGAAAGAGATGATGGTAGTAAATATTGACTAAGAAATATTGAAATTGCTGATAATTCTCAAGCTATTAGAGTATCTTTATGGGGAGATAATGCTAAAAGAGAATTTGATGAAGGTGAAGCTATTAAAATTCAAAATCCTAGAGTAGATTTATATAATGATCAATTAACTTTAAATGTTTCTGAGTCAACTGCTATTGTAAAACCTAGTGATGAGGAATTAATGAATTTACCTTCCTTTGAAGAACTTAAAGAAGCTATTTACGTTCCTAAAGAAATTGAAGCCATTGAAGACAATGATGTTAATGTCCGTGTCACTGGAACTCTTCAAGAGGTAATTTCAGAAAGATTACTTATTAGGAAATGCCCTAATTGTGGAAATAACATTGGGGATATTGAAATTGATGGTGAAACTACTTGTGATTTCTGTGGCGAATCCTTTGATGAACCAAGAACTACAATTATGATTCCAACTACATTAGTAGATGACACTGGTGAAATTGGTCTTACATTCTTTGATAATTTAGTTGAAGATTTACTAGAAATGCCTAAAGATGAAATTATTAATATAGTTAGTGATGATCCTGGTGCTTTGGATGGAAAAATAGAAGATTTGGAAGGTATTACAGTTGAAGTTATAGCAAATGTTAGTTATGATGAATATAATGAAGTTAGAAAACTCAACCCAAGAAAAATTTTACAAAAATATTATTAATACTAAGGATGGATTATTATGGTAGAATTAGAAGATTTACCAAGTGTTGGTGAAAAAACAGCGGAAAAATTAAGAGATGCTGGTTTTGCAGACATGATGAGATTAGCTACTGCTACTCCTAAAGAATTAGCTGTTAAAGCAGAAATAGGTGAAGGTGTCGCTGAAAAAGTTATTGAAGCTGCACGTAAAGCTGAAGACATTGGATTTGAAACCGCATTAGAAGTTGATGAAAGAAGAAAAGATGTTGGCCATATTTCTGTTGGAAGTAAAGGATTCAATGATTTAATTGCTGGTGGTATCGAAACTCAAGCTATTACTGAAGTATTTGGTGAATTTGGATCAGGTAAAAGTCAAATTTCTCATGAATTAGCAGTCACTGTCCAATTGCCTGAAGAATTAGGTGGTCTTGATGGAGATTGTGTTTTCGTAGATACAGAAAATACTTTTCGTCCAGAAAGGATTAAACAGATAGCTAATGGTTTTGAATTAGATGTTGAAGATGTTTTACAAAGAATTCATGTTGCTCGTGCATTCAATTCTTCTCATCAAATATTGATGGTCGATAAAATTAATGAACTCATTCAATCAGGAGCTAATGTTAGATTAGTCATTGTTGATTCATTGATGGCTCACTTTAGGGCTGAATATGTTGGAAGAGAGTCTTTAGCTGTAAGACAGCAAAAGTTAAATCAACATTTACATTCACTTCAACAAATTGCTAATACATATAATGTTGCTGTATTTATTACAAACCAAGTACAAGCTAAACCGGATTCATTCTTTGGAAGCCCTACTAAAGCAATTGGTGGACATGTATTGGGGCATGCTTCTACTTACAGAATTTGGCTTAAAAAAGGTCTTGCAGGTAAAAGAATTGCTCGTTTAGTTGATAGCCCTCATTTACCTGAAGGAGAATGTGTTTTCAAAATCACTAATGAAGGTATTGTAGATTAAATATCTTCATCTATTTTTTCTTTTTCCTTAATTTTAAATATCATTAATGAATTATCTATTATTTAATGAATGCTATAGAGATCACTATTTTATCTATTATTTTAATGATTGCTTTGGGCTATTTCCTAAAGAGAATTGATTTTTTATCAGTCAATGATGTTAGTACTTTAAATAATATAGTGATTTATATTTTACTCCCTTGTATGATTTTTTCAGCTCTTTATTCTGCTGATTTATCATTAATTTCTAAATTAGGCATTCTTCCATTTGTTATTTTGGCGTCCTCATTTATTACAGGATTTGTTTCATATTTTATTTTAAAGAGATTCAATCTTTCCGATAAACAAATTTGGAGTGTTTTAGTTACTGTAATGATAGCTAATACTGCGTTTATGGGATATCCTGTTAATTTGGGTATTTATGGTCAAGAAGGTTTTTTAAGAGCTATATTTTGTGATATTGCTACTATGTTTATATTTTTATTTTTATCATTTACTTTGGTTTTAAAATTTGGAGGTAGCGTTAAATCTGCTGTTAAAAAAATTGCATTATTTCCTCATTTATGGGCTATTATCTTTGGATTTTTCCTTAATTTAGTTAATGTACCAATTGGGCCTGTTTTAGATAATACTATCAATTATTTAGGAAATGGCGCTATTCCTTTAATTATGTTATCTTTGGGTATTTCTATTGATTTGGCGGCAATTAAACGTTCAAGATCTATGATTATTTTTACTTCTATTATGAAGTTACTTTTTTTTCCTTTTATTGCTTTCTTAATTGTTTCATTTTTGGGGTTAGTTGATTTACAGTATAATGTTTCCATAGTTGAAGCTGCTATGCCATCAGGTATGCTATCATTAATTTTAGCTATTACCTATAAACTTGACTTTGAGTTATCCTCTGATTGTATTTTAATTAATACTGCCATTTCTCTTGTTAGTTTACCTTTAATTATCATGTTAATTTAGCTTTTTTTTATGATGTTAAATTTTAGTATTCCTAAAAATTATTGATAATATTTTCTATTATTTTAAAATTTCTTTTATTTGTCTTTATTTTTTAATTAAAGCTAATTTTAGCCATATTTTATTTTATCATTTATATACTTTACTCCAATATTTTTTCAGAAAGCTTTATAAATGTGTTCCAACTACATATTTAATATCTAACTCTATATGTTAGATAATTTCGCACACTTGTACAAGGTGAAAATTATGGCAGAAGAAATAAATAATAATGAAGAATTAAGGATAGGTGTTTACGTCTGTCACTGTGGTGTTAACATCGGTGGAGTCGTAGACTGTCCTGAAGTAGCGGAATACGCTAAGACCTTACCTGGCGTAGTTCATGCAACTGATTATAAATATATGTGTTCTGACCCTGGTCAAGCTTTAATCCAGGAAGACATTAAAGAGAAAAATTTAAACCGTATTGTTGTAGCAGCTTGTTCTCCTCGTCTTCACGAACCTACTTTCCGTAGATGTGTTGAAGAAGCAGGATTAAACAAATTTTTATTTGAATTTGCAAACTTAAGAGAACAAGACTCTTGGGTACACATGGACTTACCTGAAGAGGCTACTGCAAAAGCAAAAGACTTAACACGTATGGCAGTTGCTAAAGCTAGATTACTCGAACCATTAGAAGCTACTAAAGTAGCAGTAGATAACAAAGCATTAGTTATTGGTGGTGGAGTAGCTGGTATTCAAACTGCTTTAGATTTAGGTGATATGGGATTCAAAACCTACATGGTTGAAAGAAACCCTACCATCGGTGGAAGAATGGGACAATTAGATAAAACTTTCCCTACTCTTGACTGTTCAATGTGTATTTTAGCACCAAAAATGGTAGATGCATTCAAACATGAAAACATCGAATTAATTTCTTATGCAGAAGTTACCGAAGTTGATGGATACATCGGAAACTTCAATGTAAAAGTTGAGAAAAAACCTAGGTATGTCGATGAATCTTTATGTACTGGATGTGGAGCTTGTCAAGAAGCTTGTCCTATCGAAATACCTAACTACTACGACGAAGGTGTAGGTATGGTAAAAGCTGCATACATCCCATTCCCTCAAGCTGTACCATTATGCGCAACTATCGATAAAGATTACTGTATCGAATGTAACTTATGTGTACAAGCATGTGGACCAGATGCAATTGACCACAACCAACAAGCTGAAGAAATTGAATTGGAAGTTGGTACTATTATTGCAGCTATCGGTTATGACCCATTCGATCCTTCCAGTATTTACCAATATGGATACGGCCGTTTCTCAAACGTAATTACTGCAATGGAAATTGAAAGAATGATTAACGCTTCAGGTCCTACCGGTGGACACGTTATCAAACCATCAGATGGTATCGAACCTAAACGTGTTGCATTTATCCACTGTGTTGGTTCAAGAGATGAGCAAATCGGTAAACCTTACTGTTCCAGAGTATGTTGTATGTACTCCATGAAAAACGCTCAATTATGTATTGACCACGAACCTGACACTGAAGTAACCTGTTACTACATGGATATCCGTTCATTCGGTAAAGGATACGAAGAGTTCTACAAAACCTCTCAAGAAAAATACGGAATTGAATTTATCAGAGGTAGACCTGCACAAATCTTCGAAAATGATGATTTAACCTTAACTATCAGAGCAGAAGATACTTTACTCGGTAAAGTAACCGAATACACTTATGATTTAGTCGTTTTAAGTGTTGGTCTTGAACATGCTGCAGGATCTGATGAACTCAGACAAACTTTAGGTGTATCCAAATCTGCAGATGGATTCTACATGGAAGCTCACCCAAAACTCAGACCTGTTGACACCTTAACTGACGGTGTTTACATTGCTGGTGTAGCTCAAGGTCCTAAAGATATTCCTGATTCCGTAGCACAAGGTTCAGCTGCTGCATCAAGAGCAGCTATCCCAATGGCTAAAGGTCAAGTAGAAATCGAACCTATCGTAGCACGTACTGATGAAGGTATTTGTGGTGCTTGTGAAGTTTGTGTCGAATTATGTCCATTCGCAGCAATTTCAATTGTTGAAGATTCCGGTTCAACTCACGCAGAAATCAATACTGCATTATGTAAAGGATGTGGTACTTGTGTAGGTGCATGTCCATCTGGAGCTATGGATCAACAACACTTCAAAACCGATCAAATTATGGCACAAATCAGTGCTGCTCTTGAAGACTTAGGAAAATAGATTTAGAGATTCTTTTTCTCTATTTCTTTTTTTTACTTTTTTTTGACACTTTTTTTCATTAACAATAATTCTTTAATAAATCCTTATTTTCATAACTATTATATTATAAGATTAACAAATCTTAATATATACTATTTTAATTAATAAGGTGTAGTAAATGACTAATTATCATGATGAAATTTTAAACTTTGAAAAAATTGCTCAAGAGCATACTCAATATATGAGAAACAGTATTAATTTAATTGCTTCTGAAAATGTAACTAGTGTAGAAGTTACCGAAGCATTAACTACAGATTTTGCTCACAGATATGCTGAAGGACAAGCATTTGAAAGATTATATGAAGGATGTCAATTTGTAGATTTAGTTGAAGATAAAACTAAAAAACTTTCATGTGAACTTTATGACTGTGATTATGCTAATGTACAACCAGTTTCAGGTGTAACTGCTAATTTGGCAGCATTTTTCGGGTTTTCAAAACCTGGTGATAAAGTAATGGCTTTAGAAGTTCCATCTGGAGGACATATTTCACACGCAGATGTAAGTGCTGCGGGTATTCACGGTCTTAAAACTGTTTTCCATCCATTAGACCATAATATAATGAACATCGACATTGATGCAATGAATAAGAAAATCTTAGCCGAAAAACCAAAGATTATTTTATTCGGTGGAAGTTTATTTTTATTTCCTCATCCAATTAAAGAAGCTCGTGAAGCTGCTGATGAAGTGGGTGCCACTATTATGTATGATGGGGCTCATGTTTTAGGTCTTATTGCTGGAGGTCAATTCCAACAACCTTTAAAAGAGGGTGCTGATTTAATGATGGGAAGTACCCATAAAACTTTCCCTGGTCCACAAGGAGGAATTATTCTTTCTAGTAAAGAGAATGAAGAAATCATTAATAATGCAGTTTTCCCTGGTGTTGTAAGTAACCATCATTTACACCATTTACTTGGTTTAGGCATATCTACTGCTGAAATGTTAGAGTTTGGTGAAGCTTATGCTAAGCAAACTATTAAAAATGCTCAGGCTTTAGGTCAAGCATTGTATGAAAGGGGATTCAATGTATTATGTGAAGACCTAGGATTTACAGAATCTCACCAAATTGCGGTTAACTTAACCAATATTAGATCTGCTTCTGATATTGCAAAAGAATTAGCAGATAATAATGTTATTTTAAATAAAAATCTCTTACCTGGTGACAATAGAGATAATTCTGATGATCCATCTGGTATTAGGATTGGTACTCAAGAAATTACTCGCAGAGGTTTAAAAGAAAAAGAAATGGATGAAGTTGCTGAGTTTATCCGTCGTGTTGCAGTTGATAAAGAAGACATTGCTGATGAAGTTGCAGAGTTCATGAATCAATACACAACACTAGATTACGCATTTTCTGATAAAGATGCTTACGAATACCATAAATTATAGATAACTATGAGAATTGGATTTGCTTTTACTGGAGCAGGTCATTTACTAAATGAATCTGTTCAAGTTGCAGAAAAACTGGCTGAAGAGCATGAAGTCACAATATTTCTTTCAGGAGCAGCTGAAGAAGTATTAAAAATGTATGGACTTTATGAAAGAATCACGGCCTTAACTGGCGGAAAATACAGGGAGCTTGCTACAGATTCAAACCAAAAATTTTCATTTCCAATAACAGGCAGATTCTCTTTAGGCAAATATGATTTATTAATTGTATCACCTGCCACCGCTAATACAGTTTCTAAAATTGTTTATGGTATTGCCGATACTTTAGTAACAAATGTTGTTGCTCAAGCGGGTAAAGGGGCGGTTAAAACTTTCATGGTTCCTGTTGATATTCATCCAGGACCAGTTGACACTGTTTTGCCTTCAAAAGTTGAAAAAGATAAATGTCAAAGTTGTGATGAGTGTGTTGCGGCCCTGGTCTGTCCTGAAGGCGCTATTATTCCTCATGATGAAATTGATTTGACAAAATGTGTTGGATGTGGTCAGTGTAGAAATTCATGTCCATATGATGCAATTTCTGAAGGCAAGATAATTACTATTTATATGCGGGATATCGATATTGAAAATACCCGTAAATTATCTGAAATTGATGATATTCAAATATTCGAACATCCAAATGATGTTTTAAAATTTATTTAAATAAAATCAATTTTATCTCCTTTTTTTAAATTCATAAGATTTTCTTTTGTTTCCAGGATATATTTCGCTTTTTTTGATGGGTTATAATATTTCCATGGTTTTAAAGTTATTTTTTCAAAAATTATTTTATTTTCATCTATAAAATAAACATCTATATTAAATCTCATAAAACATGTATGGATACCAGATTCATATCCTAAAATAAATAATAATCCGTAATCAATATCTTTTTTAAACATTAAACCTATTAGTCTTTTTAGATAATTATCTGCATATTTAATTTTTATCATAGATTATAGCTTATTTAATTAGTCTATATTAAATTTAACTTATTTTTAAAAGCAATATTTATCTTAGATAGTATTTATTAATATTATTAGTAAGTTTTTGATTCAATATCTCCACTTTTCAAATCCATAAGCGCATTTTTAAATTCTTCTTTTGATAATGCACCAGGAATTACTAACATTTCATCACCATTTTCTACAAAATAACATGGTACTGCCTGAACTCCATTTAATTTAGCGTCTTCTTCGTCAATTTGGACTTCAATTTCGTATGAATTACTATTTAACATATTGATTATTTCGTCTTCTTCCAGTCCTTGTGTTGTCCCGATTTCGATTAAAACTTCTTTTCTAGCCAATGGCTTGTTTTCACATAAAAATGCGTTATAGGTTTTTTCAATAATATTGTCTACTAATAAAGAATTATCTTTGTGCATTGCTAATTTTAATAGTCTATGAGCATCTTTTGATGGTGTAATTTTTGCATTGGAATAATCAAAATTTAAACCTTCTTCTTTTCCAATATCGTCAATTTTTTTAAGCATATCTTTCGCTTCAAACTCAGGTATTCCATATTTTCTTGCATAATGATTAATCATTGGGATAATTTCATTTTCATCTAATTCCTGTTCAAGTTCAAATGCTTTCATTTCTAATTCTATATCTAATTTCAATTCACTTATTGCTTTTTTTAATCGTTTATATCCGATGTAGGAATATGGACAATTAAAGTCACTCCAATATATTATTTTCATTTTTATCACTATTTTCGAAACTTATATTATTTCGCATTCCGCCAGCTGCTCTAATTGTATTAATAATCTTTAATTTTATCATAGGCTGTTGTTATTTGTTATTATTTTTATTTTTTGAAAACTATGATTTTAAATATTTACTTTAATTTTAGAATAAATGGCCGTGAACATCTAGGAAAGTTTAGATTCAATCAATGAAGAAATTTACGATAAAATAGAAAAGATAATGTAAATGGTTGATGAATTTGAAAAATTGTAAAAACCTTTATTTATTATCTAAAACAAAATATTACATATTATAGATTATTAATTTTTGAGGAGTTACAATGCCAATAAACGAGGCAGATAAATCATATGATCATGATAAAATAGAAAAGAAAGTACAAAAATTCTGGAAAGATAAAGATACTTTCAAAAAAGTCAATGAACTTAGAGAAAACGGTCCTAGATATTCATTTCTAGATGGTCCTCCATATTGTAGTGGTAAAATCCATTTGGGAACAGCTTGGAATAAAGTTATTAAAGATTCATATTTACGTTATAAATCAATGAATGGATTTAGTTTAAGAAGACAAGCTGGATGGGATATGCATGGACTTCCAATTGAGCATAAAGTAGAGCAATTAATGGGAATAAAATCCAAACAAGAAATTGAAGATACAATAGGTATTGCCACTTTTGTGGATAAATGTAGAGAATTTGCAATGGAAAATAAAGTGGCAATGGAAGAAGAATTCGACCAGTTAGGGGTTTGGATGGATTGGGATGACCCATATATGACATTGGACCCAAAATATATGGAATCTTCATGGTGGACATTAAAAAGAGCCAATGATCAAAAATTACTTGTTAATGACCAAAGAGTTATTAGCTGGTGTCCTCATTGTGGAACTGCACTTGCAGCTGCTGAAATTGAATATGAAGATAAACAAGACCCTTCTATATATATTAAATTCCCTGTTTCTGGCGAAGAAAATACTTATTTCTTAGTTTGGACAACTACTCCATGGACACTTCCAGCAAACATGGCTATTTGTGCTAATCCGGAATTTGATTATGTTTATGTTTCAAAAGATGGTGAAACATTAATTTTAGCTGAAAACTTGATGGAAGAAGTTTTAGGCCGTCAAGTTAAAATCCATAGAACCAAAATCCCTGCTGAAAATGAAGATGAAGAAGACCAAGTAATTGAAGAAAAAGAGGTTTTGTATGATGTAATCAAAACTGTCAAAGGTTCTGATTTAGTTGGATTAAGCTATGATTATATTTTGGCAGATGAAATTCCCAAACAAATGGAATTCGATTCTGAAATTGAAAAAGTTCATACAATATTATCTGGTGATCATGTAGAACTTGGTGAAGGTACGGGTCTTGTTCATACTGCACCGGGACATGGTCCTGAGGATTTTGAAGTAGGTCAAGCTAATGGACTTCCAATTTTCTGTCCTGTTGGTGAAGATGGATGTTTCACCGAAGATGCGGGAAAATACGCTATTAAATTCACAAAAGATGAAAACCCACAAATTATTCAAGATTTGGAAGATAAAGGTTTGATGTATAAATCAGAAACTATTGAGCATAGGTATGGGGTATGTTGGAGATGTAAAACTCCAATTATTTATATTGCAACCAAACAATGGTTCTTAAAAGTAACAGACATTAAACAAAAAATGTTGGATGAAATTGATCGTGTTGAATGGATACCGAAATGGGCTGGAGAAGGCAGGTTCCATGATTGGGTGGATAATGCACGTGACTGGACAATTTCAAGACAAAGATACTGGGGTATTCCAATTCCTATTTGGGAATGTCCGGATTGTGGTCAAATCAAAGTTATAGGTTCACTAGAAGAGTTAAAATCAGAATCATTAACTGATATTAATGTATCTGATGCTGAACTTATCCACAGGCCATATGTAGACCAAGTTGAAATAAAATGTGATTCTTGTGGAAAAGCTATTAAAAGAATTCCGGATGTTTTGGATGTATGGATTGACTCTGGAGTTGCAGGATGGGCTTCACTTTACTATCCGGAAGAAAAAGAAAAATTCGATAATTGGTTCCCATATGACTTCATTACAGAGGGACATGACCAGACTAGAGGATGGTTCTACTCACAATTGGGTACTGGAGTTATTTCAATGGGTCAAAGTCCATATCAAAAAGTGTTAATGCATGGTTTTGTATTGGATGATAAAGGAAATAAAATGTCTAAATCATTAGGTAATGTAGTATCTCCAGAAGAAGTAATTGAAAAGTATGGGGCAGATGTATTAAGATTTTACTTATTATGGGCTTCAAAACCATGGGATGATTTAAAATTCGTATGGGAAGAACTCCTAAATATTAATAAGATGTTTAATATCTTATGGAATGTATATGTATTTTCAACTACTTACATGTCATTAGATAACTTCAATCCAGTAGAATTAAGTGAAAATGATATTATTTTAAGACCTGAAGATAAATGGATTATATCTAAAGCTAATACTTTGGTAAAAGAAGTTGCTGAAGACTTTGATAAATTGTTCTTCCATAAAGCTACAAGAAAAATTAATAATTTTATTTTAGAAGATTTAAGCCGCTGGTATGTAAGACTCATTCGTGGAAGGACCTGGGTTGAAAGCGATGATCCTGATAAATTAGGGGCTTATTATAGTTTATACACTGCACTTACCAAATTAATTTCAGTATTGTGTCCAATAGCTCCTCATGTTTCTGAAGAAATCTATGAAAACCTTGTAAAAGGTGTAAATCCTAATGCACCTGAAAGTATTCACATGAATAACTGGGGATATGATGAGGATGCGATTGATGAAGATTTAGAAACTAAAATGGATGTTGTACGTGAAGTAATTGATGCATCCATCAGAGCACGTGATATTGCACAATACAAACTTAGATGGCCTGTATCTGATATCACTGTTGTATCTCAAGATGATGATGTTTTAAATGCTGTTGAAGAGTTAACTGATATTATTAAGGATCAGTCAAATACTAAAGAGGTTTTATGCGCAAGTGAATTTGAAAAATTATCTTTCAATGCAAAACCAAACCTTAAAACATTAGGCCCAAGACTTAAAGGTGATATGGGTAAAGTAATGAATGCTTTAAAACAAGGTGACGGAAATCAAATTAAAGCAGATTTGGAATCCAATGGAAGTATAACTATTGAAGGACACGAATTGTCTGCCGATGATGTATTGTTTGAT
>Ga0256407_10002189_pt1 | contig 38101 bp, 44 predicted proteins | sample RumenRJG_04DNA_FD_193489 | JGI IMG/M metagenome (GOLD analysis project Ga0256407, IMG submission 193489) | Bovine rumen microbial communities from Lethbridge, Alberta, Canada - RJG_04 | ecosystem: Host-associated > Mammals > Digestive system > Stomach > Rumen | place: Canada: Alberta... | reverse complement strand
TATTTTGTTCCATTTTTAAAATATTATACCTTTCCTTATAAGATTTTACAAGAAAAGTGAGATAAATGTCAAGTAAATTTACTAAAAATAAAAGTGCTAAAAAATGTAAATTTTGTTTTTTTTTTTTTTCATGATTAAATTATAAATATAGATTTAATTTAAAAGGAAAGAGATTAATTATGGAAAAATTAATTGAATGTATGCTTAATGAAGGAATTAATGAAGAAACTATTATTAATGTAGTTGAAGAATATTTGAATGAAGATACTATTTCATTTATAAAAAAGAAAAAAGAACCTATCCTTAAGAAGTCTCATGAAAATGCTATGAAAGCTCTTAATAAAGAAGGAAAAGAAACCTATAATAAAATTATGGGGAGTTCTAGAGAATTAGATAAGGAGATGATACAACAAGCTTTTGCACCAAAGGAAGATCAGGGAAAATTAGAACATTTGAATAATTTATTAAGTAAGGCTTATGATATAAAAAGAGATGCCCAAAAACAAATAGGTAACCCTGACAGAAGAAGTTCAATTGAAAAAGGATCGGAAAAAACAGAAAGCAGAAGATATATGGGTGGAAACGAGGTTCCTTCTTATCATATAGGAGAATTAAAAGGGTATTCACGTAATAAAAAGTCTCCAGAGCAAAGAACACAAGAAAAATTAGGAAAAAGAAAACAAAATGCTTCGGAATCCTTTAATAATGTTATAGAATTGGTTGAAGGGTTGTTGGGATTGAACGAAGATATACATTCAGCAATTGACAAGTTTGCTCCAGAAAAAAGAAAAAAAGAATTACATCAAAAAGTTGAAGATATTCAAACAAAGGACTCTAATGAAATATACGATAGAGATATGAAAAAATTAGCAAATTTAGGGGTTAATTCTTATACTAAAGGGAAATCAACTCTTCCTAAAGCTCTTATTAGAGAGATTAATAAAAATCCTAAAACAAAGTTAGCATTTATAAAAGGTGGATGGACTGAGCAAGAACTTTCTCAACAAGCAGCTCCTTTAGGAAAAGAAACAAAAGCAGAAAAAGCATCAGAATATCATGGAATGAGACAAAAGAAAGCTAAAGGATTTAATTGGAATAAATTAACCTAACAACTCATCCAAACTAATATAAGGTACACTTAAATAACTATTAGGATTACAAGTCTTAATAGTTATTTTTTTACTACAGAATTCTTCTATAAACTTCTTTGATTGTACTTTCAATTTTTCAGAGAATACAAAGTTATCTTTCTGTCTTGAATAATGTACTCCATTAATAAAATCAGCAACCCCAATAAGAATTACATTCTTCCACCCTTTCCATATACAATAAGAAAGAGCATAATCATGAGTAAAACCACACCATGCTAATCTATTATTCTTAATAATATCTTTCTCTTTATCTTTTCTTACATCAAAACTATACGTATTTATACATTCCTTGTTTTCTTTAAATACTAATGCACTAATAGATTCAGGACATATAGTATTTATATCTGGATACCTATTAGTATATTGAGCCATCCCAGGATCAGTGAATATATTATATGTAGTGTGATATTTAAGAATAATACTATTTATTCCTATAGAATAATATTTATTAAGTAAATAAGGAAGTTCACCTTCTATTGTACTAATAAAAGGTGAATCCCCTAATAATATTATTGTATCTTGTATTGAAAAGTTACTTTTCATACAAATAAGTATAATATAAGAGATAGAGCATGTAAAGAAGTAATTATTCTAAGAAATCTAAAGCACCTAATTTCATTGCAATTCTTATTTTCTCTGTTTCTTCTAAATCTTTAAATTGTGGAAGTTTTATAAGTTTTTCATACAAAGAGATTCTATTTGTATAATTTTTGTCTTTACTTCTTACTATGTCTTTTAATTCTTTTATTTTATCTTTATTTTCAGAGAAATTCCAAATAGTAATATTTTTTATTATTTCAAATAAATTATTACATGCTTTTTCCGATTCTTCAAAATTATTATCAAATTCATCCTCTAACTTAATCATTTCTTTTGCTTCTGTTAAAAGATTTTCTGATTCTAATTTACTTTCTAAAGAGTTAATAAGAGTTTCATCATAGGGAAGATTATTTCTTTTCTTTCCTACTTCTATACAATAACTACTTAATAGTTTACTTGTTTCCTTTTTCATTCAAATATTCTTCAACTAATTCTATGATATCATTATAACAAGATTCTGATAAAGAGCAACAAAGAGCTTTGTATTTATTTTTTGCTGCTTTTACTTCTGGTGTTTCTACACCTTTCTTATAGGATTCCTTATCTTTGTTTACAGCAACTAAGTAATTATGTAATGCTTTACTCTTTTCTGAAGGTTCTTTCTTTTTACCTTTCATTAAAGCCATTACTATATTATTTATTGATTCTTCACTCACATTGTTTTCTGATAAAATTTCAATTAATTTTTCCATTTTGATTTCCTTTTACTCTGTGTACATAAATAGTACTCTAATATTTACTGAATAAAAATAATATTATCAAACTATTCATATTCATTACCTTTAATTATTTAAGTATATTTAAGAATTTAATTAAAAGTCTATTCCTTTTACTAATATTTTTTGATTACTTGTAGCAAGTTTGATTTATTACTTTTTATTTTCAAAAATCACAAATAAACAATTATCTACATAAATTTCTTTTCTTAAAACATCAAATTCTTTCGTAATTGTATCACATATATTATCATAAGCAGCCCTATCTATAATACCTTTAATATATAAGATACGTGAAATATAGCCATAAGTTTCTGCATAAGATAAATCTTTAGTAAAGTCTAAAATAGTAAAAGTTTTTAGCGGATGTTTTAAGGAGTCTTTAATTGTTACTGGCTCTTTATTATAATAATCATCTATAAAAGTATCCTCAATCTTTTCCCATTCTTTATATTGTTTAATAAATTTAGATAAATATTTTTCTACTTCTTCTTTATTTCCTAAATCATAATTTTCTTCTAATTTTTTCAATAATTCTCTTAATTTAAAAGTCATTTCTGTATTAATCATATTTCCTTCCTTTCATTGATATTATTATTCAATTTCTTTCTAAAATCTTCTTGTTCAAAATATTTATAATATGCTGAATACTGACAATCTTTCATATAACTTTCAACTCTTTTAATTCCTTCTCTTATCTTATCTTTATTTAATTAAAAGTCTACTCCTTTTACTAATATTTTTTGATTACTTGTAGCAAGCTTAATTCCTTCTATAATATTATTATCACAAGTTAATTCTGGAATATAAGCACCAGTCTTTATTCTATCACAATATTTCAATATACAATCTTGTACATCTTTTAATTCTTCTCCACAAAAGGCATATACTAGAATTCCATAAGTATTACATAATACTCTTAGTTTTAAAAGGAAATCTTCTAATTCTTCTGAATTTTGATGATTAGGAGAACCACCTACTAAAAATATTCTACTTATTAAACTTTTATATTCATCTAAATAATATTCTATTTTAGGAAACCATTCTTTATAATCTGTTCCGTTTTCAAATAACATTAGTATAGGGTTGTAACAATCAGTACAACGATTATTACAACCTGCAAAAAATATGTCTAAACTTTTAGTATTAATACTATATTCTATATAATTTATATTCATTCGTTATCCTTTAAAAGTAGAGAGACTTAATTAAGTCTCTCTTTTAATTATACTCCTATACTAGAATAGAATTGCCTATTAGGGAAATCTTTTTCTCGTCTGACTTCATTCCAATTATTAACCTTTGTCAAGAATCCTACTACTCTTGTATATTTACCTGTAATCTTTTTACCACATAAAGGACATGTTTCTATATTACCTACAGATAAATGACCATCTTCGCATTCTTGTAAAACATAGTTAATAGCAAAATATACTACACCTTTTTTAGCACATATTTCTATTAAATTAGCCATAGTTTCAGCATCTTTTATTTCTTGATCCATATTTAAGTGACAAATAGCACCACCAGAGAATTTACTATCAAATATACCTTGTAATTCTATTCTGTCCAACATATTTGTTCTTTCAATAAGAGGAATAAACTGATTAGAGTATAAGTCATATTCACTATTGTAACCAAGAATTCTATCTTTTTTAGCTAATTTAACTGCTACATTTTCAGCAGGAATCTGTTCACAATTATGAGGAGCTTTAAATTTGTCTTGTAACTCTTTATTTGTATCATTTATAATTTCTAACATTTTTAAAGCAAATTGTTTACCTTCTTCTTCTCTTATATCCATTCCAAGAAGTTTAAGAGATTCATATAAACCAACTACACCAAAAGTAGAATATTGTCTCTTTAAATCCATATACCCTAATGAATAAAAAGGAAGAGCACCAGTAGCAATAGTTTTCTTAACTATATGTCTTTTGGCATTATTTACTTCTTGACAATCTATTACTAATTCTTTTAACTGTTGTAAAAATAATTCCTTTGCATTTCCTTTATCTTTTAACTTAAATGCAAGTTGTGGTAAGTTTCCTGTTGCTACAGACAACGAGCCTATCTTGGTTGATCCAGAGCCGAAGGAATTAAAATAGCTATTGTCTTGCTCTGATCTGAGTCTACAACAAGATGAGAGCGTACTAGACTTTCCACTATACATATTTATAAAACCAAATTTCAAGTTCTTTTCTGCTATATATTTAAGAAATTCCTTATCCATTATTTCTTTGTCTTCTGAAATAGAGAAGCATGCAGTAGTTACAGGGAATGTTAATGGTTTTCTTTCTAATTCCCTATTCATTATGTTAATATAAACATCTTGTACTTTTTGTACAGTTTCTATCTTAGCACTATATATTTCACCATCTATTTCAAGAGTATATGAAGGAAGTAAACCTTCTAAGAAATACTTATCATATACTGATACGTTGGAAAATAATGATTGTGATCCACGATAAGGTTGATTTAATCTATAAATAAAACCTGTTAATATAGATTCTAAATACTTCCAACATTCTTCTTCTCTATTAGTTTCAGATAATCTAAAATGAGCATCTTCACCTGTCTTTAATATTTTATCAACAAATAAAGAAATTACTATTAATAAGTCAGCTAATCCTGTAGCCCCCATTGTTGAATTACCTGCCATTAGAGAAAATAATTCTATTTGTCCTAAGAAAGACATAAGATTTTTAGGCGGTTTACTTCCACCTCTTCCATCAAATGTATTAGGTATTCCCATTAATGCTGTATCATAAGTAGAATAGTTGAAACAATAGGACATTGATGACGAAATACCTGCAAAGTCATTAATGTATATTCTACCACTTATTTGGCTTTCAATAATCTTTTCTGCAAACTCTACACCTCTACTTTTTTTAAGTTCTTTATAAATTCTGTAAAAGGCATTTACTAATTGAAAAGGTTTAGCCATTTCTAACCTGTGTGCTATTACAGAAGTATCTGATACGTTAGCATTAGCATCTACTGATACATCAGCAGTAGTTTTAGCACTGAAAAATTTTTTAGAAGCTTTTGCTATATCTAATTGACTTTCAATACCACATTCTTCCATTATATCAAGTCCATATTTACTTTCCATACTTTCCATAAAATCTCTAAAATCTTTTTTATATGATTGAGATCTCAAAAAATTAATGAGCTTACTTGCCATTTTCTTTATTCCTTTTCTATTAACTAATATATTATTACTTTATTTTTACAGTCAAAACAGAGCACTTAAAATTAAGTGCTTTTATTTCCTTCCTTTAAATTTTCAATCTGTACTTTATAATATAATTATTTGTTATCTTCATATTATTTTACAATTTCTTATTCTTCAAATTCTTGCAAATCATCTTGCAATTGTGCCATTTCTTCGTCTGAAATACCTATTGTATCTGCGATATAACTATCTACCATTTCACTTCTTTCTTCTTGTGTTCTACATTCATCTAAAGGAAATTCCCCTTTAACTTTACTAAATGCAAACTTTACATTAAGTTGAATTGGTTTCAATGGAATAGGTCTATTTCTTAATTTTACAGGATATACTTTCATAGTATCTCCTGCTTTTAGAACTTCATCAGAGTAACCAACCAGTACACAAGTTGCTTTTTCATATAAAGCATTATACTTCTGAATACAAGATACATCTATCTTTGTCTTTCTTTCATTCCCTTCTCCCTCTGACGTATGTAATCTCTTGAGAGCAGGTCTGTTTACTTGTGACAGTAATAAGAAAGTTGTACCCTCTCCGTTATAATACTTCTTAGAAAAAGCATCTAATGATACTATATAATTATTTATTCTTGTTGCTTCATCTCTTTCACTACTTTTAAGTATTTGAAAATTATCTATGTTATCAACAATTATAAGGTCTGCTCTTCTTCCTCTTTTCTCAGCTATAGATTCGAGTTTAGCACAAAGTCCTTCAAAAGTACTTATAGGAGCTGTTGTCTGATCAAGTATATTAAGATAACCATTCTTTGCCTTAATTCTATTAAGCATATTTCTCATGTGCTCTTTATATGCTTCTTTTTCCTTATCATTAAGGAGTGCTTCTTTCATAGCATTAGAGGGAAGTCTCATATTAGTATCTTCACTTTCTAGTGCTACTAAATTAAACCATGCTTGTTCTCTTGTTATTTCGTATGAAAGGTAATCTATACAGTGACCATGAATCGCTGCATAATAAGCAACAGAAAAAGCAAATGTTGATTTACCATGACCAGAAGGGGCAGCAAATACTGAAAGTGATTGATTACCTAATAATCCTATTACATTATCTATTGGTTTTATGTAAGTTCTTATACCACTAAAATTTTCAGTAAAGTTATCATAAGAATTAATTAAATCTTCCTTTGTTTCTTCTGGCATATCTACTGAATTATCAGTAAATTTTGTCATAGTATTAATTAAATACTTTACATCTTCTAATCTTGGATTTTCAACATCTACTATTCTCTTTTCAAGTTCTTGTTTAATATATTCTTGTTCTAAGTATCTGTCTAAGGATTCATATATCTGCATAGAAAATTCATCCTCAGTTATTACAATACTCATGTTACCTTTAAAATTCAAAGTTAACCATTTAGTATCTGGGAATTTATTAGTTTGCCTATAACACCTTTCTATACAGTCAAACAAGTTCCTGAAAGTAGATAGAAGTCTGTGATCTTCTATCCTGTTAAACTTCCATATCAGTTGTAAGATAAGTTCTGGTTTATCATCAAACTTATCTAAGTTATTTACCAAGCACCATATCCATTGGGCGGGCATTATTTTTTCACGAAATTCTTGTTCCATTTATAATATATTATTTTCTTTTCTGTATTAGTAATAGTTATTAGAACTTTTATGTCCTATATTTTCAGTAACTTTTTTCAAAGTGTATTTCTTATTATTTGAGAGTAAATTAATTACTTTCACTTCTTTAGATTTCTCTATATCAGGGATACTACGCTCACTGAGAATTATTGTAGTATATCCTTTTCTTGTTCTGTTAGCTACTTCATTTATTATAGTTGTAGTTAACCATAATTCAGAATTACCTAACTTACTTTCATTATCATGAGAATAAAGAAATAATAATTCTTCTACTCCTATATCATCATCCAATGTTTGTTGTGTAAGATGTTGTGCATATTCTGAAATCATATACTTCCCATGCTTTAATCTTATACTTTCTTTATTACTAAGGACTAAATAGTATGCTTTAAATTGATTAAGTAACTTCTCTGTACCTCTAACAAAGTAAGAAGTATTTAATTGTACTTTCTTACTTAAAAATAAAGCAAGAGTTCTTTTATCAATTGTTTTCAGTATTTGAATTTCAGAGTCACCTAAGTAAGAATCAATTGATTCTTGCACATCTCTTTTATCAATCATGTTTCTTGTTTCCTTTGAAAATTATCTTACAATAATTTTATATTTTTTTCAAGTAAAATTTTACTACATTCTGTTGCTTAATTCAATGATAGAATATGACTCCATATCTATATCAGAAACATACTGCTGATCTTGGTATCCCAAGTCTTTTAGGTACTTTGCTAATCTTGCAGATTCATGCATATTGTCATCTTTATATGTTTCACTTTTATAATCACAATATATTAACTTAAAATCTATATCATGCTCTTTACAGTAATCTCGTAAATGTTTATATTCATTATAAAATCTTAAGTCACTTATACAAATGTTATTACCGCATTCGTTAACTCTTTTCAGTACACACTTAACCCAAAAATCAAAGTCATACTTTCTTATCTCTGTACCAATATTTTCAAGGATGTTTCTAAAAGTAATACCGTTTATAAGTTGTGTTTTCTTTAATTCGTCATAGTTCTTCATTCCTTCTTCAAAAGAAAGTCCTATTGCAGAAAAACCAACTTCTCTTAAAGCATCAGCAAATGCAAGAGATTTAAACCCCCTTGTCATTACTAACCTTTCCGCACTATAAGATTTCCCTGAGCCTTGAAAACCACAAAAAGCTATTATTTTTCTTTTCATTTATTACCATTCTTTCTAATCGTTAATAAACCTATTTAATTGTTTTAAGTCTTTATCTTCATTCAACATCTTTTTAAATAAAGGTTTACAATAAGACCTTGCATAACATTCTTTTATATTACCTTTTCTTATTTCTTCGACATTGAAATTAATAATACTTTCATTAAGAACTCTATTAGAATATATAGGTTTATTATATAAATCTATAATTTCTTTACTGGGGTAATATTGTTGGTGTATAAGTATTTGCTCTATATCAAATACAGAAGCATGTTGTTCATTAATGAACGTCTTTGCTTCTTCTAATATTATTTTATTTAATATTTTGGCTAATTTCTTACGTTCTTTATCCTCTTTCTTAAATATAGGTTTCTTATTTTTATAACTTTCTACACAATCTTCATCACTTCCTAAAACTATTTCTACCATCAAAGGGAAATGAATTACAGGTCTGTTAAAAAACATTTTTGTATTTAATGAAGGAACTTTATCAGGAGCTACTTGCATATACATTCCTAAAGTTTTAATTCCCAAAGCATAATCTATTGTTGCTTGTATAGTACCTGCATACCCTATATCTACTATTATATCATTATCTTGTATATTGAAACTTTTTAAATACTCTATCTTATCTATATCACTTTTTTTAAAGTCTTTTTTTCTTTCTTCTTCTGTATATATCCAATTTATTCTTTCTTTTAATTCTTTATTCATAGATTTTAAAGAAATACTTGCAAGACTTCTTCTACTTACATGTAAATAGTATACATCTTCTGCATGTAAATAATCTTTTGCTATTATATAGAGAGTGTACATATCTCTTGACAAGAAAAATATTTTTTGTCCTTCTTTTCTATTTTCTAATATCCATTTAGTAAACTCTACTGCTAAGGGTACATGAGATAAGGCTAATTTTTCTAATGGTGTCTTTTTATCTTCTATCAAAGCTAACCATTTTTTTAACTTAGAATCTTTAATTATAGGTAAGTTTAAATCTTTATCATGTATTGCAGGATTGAATAATGGTTCTATTTGTGCTATCTTTGCACCTAATATATCAGCAATATAATTATCTCCATAATGTTTTTTAATTTTCTTACTTGTAACTTCTTCTACCTTCTTAAATAATTCTCCTGTTGCTTTAATTGCTTTCATTTCACAAGATACATATACTTTGGGATCTTTATATCCTATTTTTTCTAACATTTTTACAAGGACATAAGAAGGAAGATACATGTCTGATATAAATACACAATTATCGGGATTATATATCTTTAATATATCGGGATTTGCAAAGCAATTATTCATCTCTGCATCTAATTCGTCATAAATATCGAATTCTGGTAATTCTCTATAAATATCTACTATATTATAATATATATATTTTTCTCTTGCTTTTTTCTCTGCTTCTATTCTTTTATTATAAAAATTATTTCCTACTTTTTCTTCTATTATTTTAAATATATCTGTAGGATAAAACACTTTTCGTATAAGTGCTGTATCAAATATATCGAAACTAATCAAATTATTACTGGTCATAATCTTGTCCATCCTTTACAATATGTTCTGGAAGAATAAATTCTTTATCATAGGGTATTATTACATTTATTCCTCTACCAAGAGCAAAGAATATCCATTGTCTCACATTATCGAGTTCTCTTTGTCTTCTTTCATGATCTATTGTAAATCTCATACCATATAAAGCAATATCCGTTGCACCTTGTAATATTGCATAAGCTATCAAGTAACTTGATATTGTTGTAAAATAATTACCCCCTGCTAATTTGTGACATTCTTCAAAAGGAAAGTCTTTTCTAAGAATGTCTGCATCTGTTTTAATAGGATTTATATGAATATCAAACCATTTATCAACTCTTGGTATTAATTCTTCATCATCATGTTTATTCATACTCCATATTTCCCATTCAGGATTATCAAATGGAGCATGATATTTTGTTTCTAACTTACCTAATATTGCTATTTTCTTACACATGTTAATTATTTATCCTTAATAACTATTCTTACTTATAAAATCTTCTACTTCTTTTCTATGCTTCTTTACTCTTACAAATCCTAAAGTATCTGTAATAGTACGATTATATAATTCAAGTCTTGATTCCATTTTCTGACCTTGTTTCTTCATGTATCTAAGAATTACAAGACTTTCATCTAATGCTTTTTGAGCTTCAGAAGTAAAGAACTTATTATCTTTCAAAAATTTTTTTAATTGTTTTAAATTAAATTGAACTTGTAAGTTATTACTACACAAAGTTTCTCTTTTATATTCTTCATTTATTTCTGCTTTTTCTTTTGTTTTGCTTTCCATAACATATCTCTCCTAATCTTTTTTAAAAGCATTCCATCAAAACTTCCTTGTCCTTTTAAAGAAATAGTATCAGCGTGTAATATTTCTTCCTCTAATTCTTTCTTTGATGATAACAGAATTGGTTTATACTCATCTATTGTATCCTTTACTATAATATAATGAATATAAAATGATCTACCCTCATCTTCAAAGTGACTAAACTTACGTGCAATTCTTCCTATTGTCTGATTAAATTTACCAGGACCGTCAGGAGTATTATAAAGTATAATCTCATTAGTACCATGTAAATTAAGAGATTCATTTCCTGCATTAGTAACTAATATTACTTTACTATTAGGATTTCCTTTAAATTCTTTTGCAATTTCACCACGTTTAGACCTCTTAGTTTTTCCTTGTACTATGAAGTGTTCTATTCCTGCAAGAGTTAAGTCCTCTGATAATCTTTCCACAACTTCTATATGCTTTACATAAACTACTACTCCTTTATGTAAAAGAGTTTCATCAGAATCAGAACTCTTACCATTAAGAATTAAGTCCATAAACAAAGCTCTTTTCTCATGGGAAAGGTCTACATATTTTTGCATTTCAGGAAGTCTTGCAGTAAAAGCTTTTGTCTCTTGTGCTTTTTCCTGATAAGACTTTTTATTTTCTTCTACTTCTTTACATGCTCTTAAAAAGAAACTTCTATTTGCCATAACTAATTAAACCACTTTATTACTGTGTCACCTTTATAACCTTTTTGCCAAATGAACCAACAATAACATGCAGCACTACCTTTACCATATTTTTCAAAGTCTCCATTTTTAGCACAATTAAGTCTTGAAGAACTTATCCAAACTCTTATAGGTGGATACTTCTCAAATAATTCTTTTCTTTTCTTACCCTCTAAAAAAGTAATCTTCATAAATAAAGCAAGAAAATGACCTTCTGTAAGACATTCTAATGAATGCTTTACCCATTCAGTTGAGGATACGAATGGGGGATTCGTAACAATATCACCCTTCCAAGTCTTATTAAATTCAAGGAAGTCTAATGGATATTTTGTTAATATTCCTTCAGGATGATAACCTCTATCTATTAAATCAGAAATAGCCCCTAACTTTCCTGCTTTTCTGAATTCTTCAGCTAAATGCCCCATACCAACACAATTTTCATATATATTAGTTATTTGGGGTTCTATTTTCATTAACCATGAAGCACAAGCGGGTTCAGAAGCATAAAAATCGTATTCTGCTCTTTCTTCTTGAGCATGACCAGAAGCACCATTACATACAAAAACTGCTCTACCTGTACCAGTCCATCCTTTATAATTAATATCTTCCATTCTTTCCTTTCCTTACTTACTATTTAATTTATTTTACCATACTTTCTCTATTTAAGCCAATGATTTTTCTTGAATTGATAGTAGATTTCTTCTTCATTACCTTTAATTTTTACTCTATAATCATAGTAGTCTTCATTAAATACTAATTGAGAAGGTACTAAGTAGTTAAATACTGCAAAGTTAAGTGCTAATAATTTATCTTCTTCATTCATATAAGTAATCCATTTGAAAGGTGTATCACCAAAGAATTTAACATTCCTTCCAAGCATTAATGCTTCAAAACCAACAGAAGAATTAATACACCATATATTCTTACACTTACTAATAAATTCTAATGAATTTTTACTTGTATCTAAAGTACAATTACCAATAGAAATATTAGAATTATATCCTATTGATGATAAAGGATGATTTCTCACAAGTACCTTGTGATGTGTTTTTACTGCTAAATTAAGTAAGTCAGTAGAATTCATACCTTTATTATAAACCATAGTATTTGTATCAACGTCTACTTGGAATGCTACACCACACTCATATTCAGGTTTCTTATTTGATAATTCTATAAGTTCTTTATATTTATGTGGAGATACTATTTGTAATAGTTCTTTTCTATTATATATAGGAAATTGTTTTGATACTTTCTTAAATTCTTCAAATCTTTCTTTGAACGAAGTATTACCATTAACACCTTTGAAGTCAAAATAAATAGTATCATTAAAGAAAGGAGCTCTTAATGCACCAGATTCATTATGAATTACTGGAAGATTATATTCTTTAAATACTTCTTCTAATGTTTTATTATTAACCCAAGTAAGAGCACCTTTTAAACTATTTGATTCTATTACTTTTCTAAGATTATCTCTGTATTCAGGTATTACTTCATTTACTACTCTATTTAGTATTCTTGATGGAATTATTTCGTCTTTAATTACATCTTCTACCTTATCTAATATTACACCATTCTTAGGATATAGAGTTTCTGGTATTTCTTTTATATAAGGGAATCTGTGTAATTGTGTAAATTCTATTCTATTCCTATCAGGATTAACATAATCTTTATTAAGAATAAAAGTAGAATTAGGTAATTTATTAAGCAATAACATATAAAGCCATAAATACTGTGCTGTACATGGTCTTATATCATAATGGTTTAAGTATACTAAATAATTACTTTTCAACTTTCACTTTTTCTTTCTGTTTTCTCTTCTCTTGCTTATATTTACAGTTAGGTTCATTACAACACAAATGTTCCCCTCTGCAATGATACACTGAATATCTTACAAAATTTTCACAGTCCTCTACTGCTACCCCATTTATTTTCATTTTACCTATATTCCCTCAATTTTTGCCTTATCCTCATCAGTGAGAATGCCTTGACATAAACTATCATACTCTGTATAATCATCTAAAGTAGTTGTATGGTAAGTATGTACTAAGGGAATTGGTGGATAATAGAAGTAAGTGAAAGGAAGTATCTTTTCTCTAAACTGTTTTAAATTCTTATATGCTATTTTTTCTTTTCTTGCGACTCTTCCTGTTCTTGGATCTCTTATAGTTATTTCATCTATATAATTATCAAAAAATTCTCTCTTGTTTTTCCAAAGTTTAGGGTATATTAAATGAATTAAACCATAAAACTGACTTAAACAAGAAGAATAAGGAGTTGCTGTATATAATAATACTCTATCAAAAGTAAAAGACATTCTTTCAAATGCTTCATGTCCAACACCTTCAGTATTTTGTAATTTATGTGCTTCATCAATAATTAAAGTTATTTTAGGTCTATTGGTTTTAACTATTTGAAAAAGCTTTTTCAAATATACTAAGTCATTCCCTATCTTTTCAAACATTGAATGTTTTATAAGGCATATCTTACTATTATTCGTCATGAAGTCTATAAAGTCATCAGAGTTTTCAATTAATTTTACTCTAACCCCTGCTTTTTCTTGTAGGTCTTCTATAAAGACATTTGTAGCAGTTGCAGTACATGCTATAACTATTTTATCCGCAAGTTTCCTCTTCATTAAGGCTCTTGCAGAAAACATAGCACAAATTGTTTTACCACTCCCAACTCTCATACAATACAAGGATTTAGGTACTCTTATTGCAAACTTAACGGCTTCTTCTTGATAATCTCTTAAAACTACCTTACTCATGACTAAAAAATTATACCACAAATTCTATTTAAGTTCAATAACTTTTATACCCTTAGTATTATAAAGATTCATGATTTCATAATTAATTAACCATGTTCCTCTATTTTCTTGAAGTTTATTTCCTAAGGTTTCGTTATCTTCTTTAATATTATTTATTATATTTATAATACTTTCTGAAGTTAATTCATCATGAAAAGTCCAATAGTTCTGTATTATATTTATTATATCTTTGTCTTTAATTCTGGGGAAAACTGGTGGAAGATTATCAGAAGGATCACCTTTCAATACTCTATATTTAAGTAAGTCTTTAATATTGTAACTTATTCTTGTAAAGTTTTCACCTTTTGAATTCTTAAACTTATCAAATAATTCTTTATTAGATTTAATTATAAACTTACCTTGTTCAAATTTATCTGATATAAAGACACTTTGATATCCTATAAGTTGTATTAAATCCTTATCCCCACTAAAAATGATTACAGGACTACAACCATAAGCCATTTTTGTTAAGAAAGCAATTACATGATCTGCTTCATAACCCTTTGCTTTAACAAAGTGAAAAGATAGTGAAAGATTTTCTTTTAATTTACATATAATTTCTTTTATATTTTCATACACTTCTTTTTTAATTTCTTTATTTCTATTTTGTTTATAATTATTATTAAGATTATAATTTTTAAGACTTTTTGTACTAGAATCTATTGCTACATATATTTGACTTCCTCTATAACAATTACTTATTCTATTTAGGAATTGATAAAGCATGTTATAAAGTAACTCTTTAATATCTTTACTTTCTTTTTGTTTTGCAACAAAATAATATTTATTATATAACCAAGAAAAATCTATAAGGATTATTGGATTCATTTCAAACACCTAGTTCTTCCATTATGTTTTTTACCAGTTGACAAACATTTGTAGGATTCTTTATTTTTATATCTTTAATTCTCTTTATGTATATAGAAAGGATATTTTTTGATATATCTCTATATTCTTCTTTAAGTGTTTTATATTCTTTTCTCTGCTTTTTAAAGTATTCATCAACATTAAAATTAGAATCTTTTTTGAGACATTCTTGTACATATCTGAATTCATTATTTACCGCTTCACTATCAATCCATGATGGTCTATAGCAAGGTGGAATAAATTCTTCATTAAAAAACATACCTCTATATAGTTCTTTTACTAAAATTTCATTTACTCTATTAATAAGAGTATCTTCTACCCATCTTCTGTAAATAGTAGTTTTAGGACTATAAGGACACTCCTCTTTTATTTCTTCTATAAGATATTTCTTAAGTTCTTTTCTTCTCTTATCCTCTTTTTTAAGGTCAATACAAGCATTAAATGACTGCCAATAAAAATCTGATTCATATTCTGAATCTGTAGGACTTAAAGAGAAATCTAGTGAAGCATCTTCAAATAACCATTCTAATATTTCTTTCAAGCTTCTTCCCCAAATATCATCTGAAAAATTATTTGTATTATGTCTGAAAAGTAAATCTTTTAAACAATCTAATGAAGTATTTATCTCATTATAAATACCTGTAAGTATATCTATTTTAATTTTATTTTTCTCATATTGACTACTAGGGTATAAACTCCAACATTCTTTAAAATGTTCTAATTTCTTTTTTATTTCTTCTTTAGTTTTCATATTTCTATTCCTTATTTATTAAATAATAACATAAGGAATAGAAAGAGACAATGTTAACTATTTTCAGAATTAGTATTATTATTTTTATCTAAATTAAGGAAAGTTCTTTCATCTCTCCAAATTCTTTTACCCTCATTACCTAACTCTTTAAAAAATCTACCAAAAAAAGGTGTAGGAGGTTCTTCCCCAAACATTTCTTCTGGAGGTGGTAAATTTGCGGGATCATTTAATATTGTATTCATTCCCATAGTACCTATTTTTAATTGAAATTTATCAAAATTTATATTCTTTGCATTTTGGGTAGGAGGAGACATATTAGCAATTGCAGCTAAATTTTTAACTAATCTTTCTAATTCTCTTACAAGAGCAGGAATAAATTCTATCAGGAAACTAAAAGGTCCTAAGAAAATATTTAGTATTTGTTTTACTGCATTTATTACTTCTCCTAATGCACCTATCGGATCTTGATATATTTTATATATAACTCTTATAGGAGCAGTAATATTAGTTACCCATTTATTTTGTTCATATAAGGCTTTAACAACTTGTTGTCTTCCTGTTTCAACCATTACATTTACTTTCCATGATATCCATTCACAAATCATATCAACACTTTTTTGAGTTAAACCTGTTTCTGATTTAAAGATACCATTAAAATAATATGTTATCATCTTAGGAACACCTTCTAAGAAAGTATTAAAATCTCCTAAATACTTTAATATAGTATTTGAGGACATGCTTTTCTTAATTTCTTTAGTTTCTACTGGCATATTATATCTTTCTTACCTATTATTTATACTTGTTATTATACCATCTTTAACTTCTACAAGACCACTCAAAGTCCAAAAATAACCACTTGCCCCATTTGTTGCAGAGAAGTTACCCGCAACAGTTAGATCTCCATTAATAGTAGTATTTAATGCTTGTAAATATATTGTTGAATTTGATTTTACTTCTAAACTACCATCTACTTTATTATTTACTTCTAAGTTACCTGTATCTAATTCAAAGCAACCATAACTAGATAATGTAAAGTTTACTCCGTTTCTTAAAGAAACAACCAAAGAACCATCTGCTGTTACTTGCATACTCGAAGATGATTCATGTCTAAAATCTATAATTCCTGTCTTTTTATTTACTTTATAAAAGTTTCCATTAGAATCTTTATATCCATAAGTATTGGGATAGTCTTCATCAAACAAAGTAACTTTATTTAATTTATTTAATTCAGCACCCCTATAATAAGGAGCAGTTAAATCTTTACTTGGAAATTCAACTCTTACATGACTTCCTATTTCTGGTACATTCAACCCACCTGCATTAGAACTATTACCACATGAACCGAGTATAGGACAAGCCCAAGGAAGTTGGTCTGTAAGGAAATCTGTATAAGGAGCAATTCTTACCCTTACCCTACCTAATTTTTCAGGATCATTATTATCTTCAACAGTACCTAAGTAGGTCATGTCTGCTACTTTTTTTCTTGTTTCAAATAAAGGTAAAAATGGTTTTATTAACATATTATTACACCATTGTTCTTTGCTTAACTTCTAACATTACACTATTAGAATTATATCCATCTTTTTCTGGATCTGTATAATATACTACATAAGGTACAGGTACTTTATAAGCATTTACATGTCCTAAATTAATTTCAAATGATAATAATTCAGTTCTTCTTGAATTTATATAGAACTTTAAATCTTCTTCTGCTTTAGGACAACAGAAAAATAATCTACTATTATCTGTTGCACTTATTATTTTAGTACAAGGAATAGTTCTGTACTTATCTTTAAAAGAACCTTTTATCATGAATTCAGTTAACTCTAATGTATCTCTATAAGTACCCCAATATCTGTAAGAGAAAGTATCTCCCGCACTTTTATTTATTGCATTAATAATGTTAAAGTTAATTTCTTGCTGTCCTAATAATATCCTTTTTAATTCTACTTTATCAACATTTTCAAGATATTGTAGTTTTTCAAGATTATCTATTGTTTTATCTGCAATTAAATCTCTTAACTCTTCTCTTGGGAGTAGAGATTCTGATTCTGTTAATACTACCATAGGGAAAGGTATATCTAAACCAGTAGTATTATTTTCAAAGCTTTCAATAATAGTTACTACTTCTGGTTGTCTTTCCTCATTATAACTTACTGTTTCTGATGTACTTGGAGTCACTGTTGAACCTCCTACTCCTATATAAATATTATTATCTTTTGCTACATTATTTAATTCATTTGTTGTCTTAAATATATTATCAGTTAAAAGTAATGCTACGTCAATTATATCTGTTGGTGTATAAGTATATAAATAGTCTCTTAAAACACTTTCTAAAGTTGGTTTTACAATTATAAAATCTTTAAATACGGAATATACATCATTTGGAAATACCATTTCCAAAAAAGAATTCATTAATGAATTACCTGTTAATACGAGACTTCTTAATTCATTTTGAGGACTTGTTAAATCTTGTATTATTTTACCTACTTTAAATGATTGAAGAACTCCATTTTTAGTTTCTATTGCAAAATCTAAAAGTCTTCTCATATATGTTCCATCAACACAAGAAAGAGCCATAGAATAAGCTGTTTTAAGAGCACTACAAGCACTAAGTAAACTGTCTCTTCTATTTTTAAATATATTAATTGCCAGATTTAAAGGACTCATTAATAATTTTGTAAAACTATAATTTTCAACATTATTTTTATTATCTCTTGTTACAAAAACGTAAGTTCTTATACCACCAGAAGCAAAGTCAGCTTCAGTAATAATAGAATCTATAAGGTATCTTCCTGAAAATGCTGAATCTTCTGTACCTTCTGGTAATAAATTAATTAAGTCTAATGGTTTAAACTGTTTTTGATACTTCCCTAAAAATATAACGAAACCTAATAAAGAAGAAAGAGACATTAGTCTATTTGTATTATGAACAAAGGCTTCATAGTATGTTTTGTGAACATTCGCACTTTGAATATCATTCATTTGTATTATGTTACCTGAATACTGCTCTTCTGCTATGGAAGAAGCCCCTAATATAGAAACATTTGTATCCATAACTTGATTAGGTAATCCAGTTGTTGCATTACAAATTTCTGTAACTTTGTTATACCCTGAATATAAATTATAATTTTGTTTGTAATTTTCTGGGTTAAAGTTATTATAATATTGATATTCACTTGTTTTCTTTGCTTGGGAGGAAGTGAAAGTGTATTTAGGACCTTCCTTAACCATTTTATTTAAGTCTCTAATATAAAAAGTACCATACTTATCAAAAGAGAATAATGGGAATGATGGTCTTACATCTGCATGAGTAATTACTTCTGCAATAAATTCATTTGCAGCTCTGTTATTTCTCATCCAATTTACTTGTTGCTCATTTACTTCTGTAAAGTCATTTATTACTTTTACACCGTCACCAAGTTCTTCTTTAATTACCTGATTAATGACAAGCATAGAATTACCTAAATAACTCTTACTTTTCTGATTAATCATGTATTCAATATTACCGATAAACCCTGCAAATTCTACTAACCAACCATTCCCCGATGCTTCTTTTCCAGGTTGTGTAGGAAGTAAACTTATTTCAAAAGTATCTTTATCAGCAGAACTATTTCCAATACTTAATTTTATTTTATTATCTAATTGAAAACTATTTGCTATTTTCTCATCAAAAGTAATGAATCTAACAAAAACATAAGGAAGTGAAGCACCTGCTGTTTCTATTATTTTACAGTCTAACATGTCACCAACATTTATAAAGTTAGTAACATTCATCCCTTCTACTTCTATATCTATGTATAAGTTTTCACCTATTTGCATTGTCTTAACCTACATTCTGGGTAATAGCCATCTCATGATAAAGTTCTTCTAAGTCTTCTGCTGAAAATAGATTTAATTTTGTACCTTCTGGAAATTTTTCCATAAACATATCATTATAAAATTGTATTAAATAAGCAAAGAATAAATCACCATACTCTTGTTGTGCTATTAAGTCTATTTCTCTATAACCATTATCTACATAATAATATTTAACTGTAGGAAGTTCTCTCAATTTAGCAAGGAAAGGAGAATTAACAGTCTCATAAATACCATTATCATAATTCATGAATTTGGCTATATCGTATTTTTCTTCACTTGTATAATTTCTTATGTAAAATGTCATATTAGATTTCCTTTTAATCTGGTACAAACCAAGAGTCAACATCAGTAGAAAGAATTGCATTTGTTCCAACTAATGTTGTTGATATTCTATAATAAAGAGGTTGTACATTGTTTCCACTTAAATCACAAACTTCTACAAGACTAGGAGTTGCTTCTGCTCTCGCTACAAGTAAATTTCTTATAAAGAATTTTTTACCTATATAAACTGTAATAGTACCATCATATCCTCTGTTCCTGTTCCCTGCATTATTTCTAGCATTTTCTAATATTCTACGACCACCTTTATAGTACATATCAGCGTTTGCATCAAAAATAGTTTGATTATCTGCTAAAACTTCAGGTCTATATCCACCATGAACTCTTACAGTAGTTGAAGAATTTTTATAACTTTGTGTTAAAGAAATAAGTTTTAAAAAGTTTTTAATTCTACTATCTGGTCTTAATTTAGGATCATTCTTATAATTTATAATATAAAAATCTAAATTAAGTTTTAAAGGATCTGTATCTTTCCAACACATTGCAGAAGCACCAATCCAGTTAAATACTCTATCTAACTTAAGTATTTGTGCTACATCTGACAAGTTACTTGTTTGACTTAGTACAGGACCCCATTTGTTTTGACCGCCTAAAGAAAATTCACTTAACATGATTCCTGCAAGGTAATCATAACTTGTAATGTTTAAATAATCATCTAATACGGGAAAATCAATAAAGACTTTACCTGGTATCATTTTTCTAAGAGGTTGTTCTGTATCATTATATTCAAATATATCATCAAAATAAAAACCCATACTAACATACTCCTCTTAAAGCATTTATTCCACCTATACTTAAAAGGTTTATATTATTAAACACACTATTACCAGGTATTTCATTTAAAGTTACTCTTTCGGGAGCATCTACTTGTTGTATTGTTTGTATTGTTTCTGAAGTTTCGGGTACTATTGGGGCTGCTGCTCCTGTAGGAACTCCTTCAGGCAGGTTACTTTTTTTTAATTCATGTTTTATTTTACCTTTTTTATCAACTACGAAACTTCTTCCCTTTATTTCAAGATGAACTTTATCACCTTTTACTTCTTGGAATAAATCAGGGAAGTTTTTCAAAGCATATTGAACGAAGGCTTCTTCAAAATCTCCTGCCCTACCTGCTTCATGACCTGTTCTCCATTGATTACCTGTACCTTTTTCGCCTAATTTTAAAAGAAAATCATAATTAAAAATAGGTTTAGCAGGTTCAAAAGCAAGACCTTTTCTATCACCTATTAACCATCTATATCTTAATTTTGCTTGTTCTTCATCTGTTCTAACACCTGAAATCATTGTAGGTCTCTTTTTAGTGTCCTTATAATAAGCTTCCGCAGCAATATTAAAAGCACTTATAGCTTCAGGTGACAACCCCTTAGTTCTTACACCTTTTCCTACATTAATAAATTGACTTAATTTATCATTTTTATTATTTCCAGATATTTTATTCTCTATAAAATCCCCTGCTTCATTAAGAACCTTTCCTAGTTTAGTTTCACTAGGTGTATAAGTTTCTTCTTTCTTTTTGGGTGTACTTTTTGGAAAAATATTAAATGGTACTGCTGATACAGAGGTTGGACTAAAATTAGGAGTGCCACCTTTTTTTGCATAATCTACAACTTCTTTTTGAGTAAGATTAGGTATATTTAAGCCTTTTTCTCTTGATCCAATATTACCATCATTACCTCTCGGACTATATCCTTTATCAGTCCACCAAGTATCCCAACCTACACCCATTTTAGCTTCGGTATCTTTATCTCTTGTAACCCATTTCCATATTTTAGATATTATAGTAGCAACAATTCCAACCCCTGTTGCAATTGCACTAATAGGACCTGGAATTATTCTTAATAAGGATAATATAGGAGCAATTGCCATAGTAAGTCCACCAAATAATTCAAGGGCACCTGATCCAGTTCTACCACTTCTTATTTCTTTAGCACCCTCTAATGCAAAAGCTGTACCACCAACAACTGCTGCGGTTCCTAACGCAATACCGCCTACTTTTCCTAAAGCACCCCCTAATGCCATTCCTTGTCCTGACATTGCTCTCACAATTCCAACAGTAGTAATAGCATTAATTATCTGACTTATTCCCGCCCAAAATATTTTAGGAAGTGTATCAGATAAAGCAATAGTTATTAAACCTAATGCTCTACCCCATGTTCCAAATCTTGCTAATTTAGAAGCTATTAAATAACCTATTAGTTTAGCACCATCCTGTACAGCACCACCAATAAATCTACTTGCTTTTAATGAATCAATTAATTCATCAACAAAAGAGTGTCTGCGTTTCTTTTCTTTTGCTTCTTCTTCTGTATCATCTTGAGCTTGCTTTCCTTTTATAAAGTTAAAGAGCTTTGTAGCAAAATGATCTAAGTTTTTTCTATGACTTTCTGGTGTTAATGAAAATTTATCTGGATCTCTTGTTAGAGGACCTAATAATTGCTTTCCTTTTTCTTTCATTCCAGAAAGACCTATTGAAGAAGTAGTTCTACCTGTCCTTACATCTCTTAAAGCACTAGGAATTTGTTCTGTTATTTTAACTAAGCTGTAAAAAGCAGCAGATAACTTATCTACACTAGTACCTGCATTTTTTTGTTCTCTTAAATCTTTTTCTATTTGATTTAAGAATCTATCTGTTTTTTGATTTGTAACACCAAGTTGCTTAAGGAATACTGAAAGAGTATCTCTTAATATTTTAAAATCTTTACCTTCTAATCCATCTTTATTAACTTGTTGACCATTAGCTAATTTTTTAACGTCACTTATAGCACTATCTATTTTACTAAATAGTTCTCTTGCAAATTCAGTTTTATCTAAGTTTTCAATACCCTCGTTATTATTAGCTATTGCTTCTAATACTTCTTCAAAATTAGATTTCATTTATATTAAAAATTCCTTAAGGTCTTTGTTCTTTTATATAATTTAATTGAATCTAAACATTTTAAATATTGAATGCTTCTTGTATTTGCTCTTCTTGTTTCTTTGATTCTATACCAATCCTTATTTCAATTAAATCCCTCATAGATAATTGAACAAGGTCATTATAAGTACCCCAATGATGTTCTATATAATAGATAGCATTCATCAGGAAATTCTTTCTATTAAATGGTTTCCCCCACTGACATATTTTATATACTGGGAAGAAACCAGACGGATCATAAGGAACCTCTCTATTGTTGAAAGTTAGAAGAAGGTGTTACTATTACCTCCGTCTCTTCTTCACAGTCATCACAAATATGCTTGAAAGGTTTAATCTTTATAATTGTATCATCAGTTATTTGTCTTATAATTTTCTTATCTTTTGCTCTGTATAAGTCATCTATATAACCTTTTAAATATGAATCTCTGTCTTTCATATCTTTAAATTGTCTTCCAACAACTTCTTTTGTACAGTAACAAACATATTCAGAATACATAGAAGAAAGTAAAGTTCTCTTATCTTTATAATTTTTCAATGCTCTACTCATTTTCATATATTCAGAAACAGTTAAAGGTGAAATTACTAATTCTAATTCATCATCTGTACCTTCCCCTAATTTAACATGCTTTCCAAATATTTCTTTGTCTAAATCTTCAAATTCAATATCCTGTATTTTAAATGAATAATCAAAAGAAGCACCACAGTCAGGGTTAGAACATTTTAAATCCTTTATAATTATTGCTTCATCTGTATCAAAAGAAAATAATCTTCTTGCTAAATCTAAGAATTGTACATCAAAGTGAATTAAATCTTCTTTTTTAAAGTTCCCTTCAATATTAATACCCTCTAATAATATTCTAAAGTATTCTGCATCAGTAATACCGTATCTTTCCATATCTATCTGATCTTTAATTTTTAAAGGTTTTACAAAGAGAGATATATCTTCTGGGTAAGGTATTCCTCTTGATGGTAAACTATCTAATGGTACTAATATTCCGTTCATGCTCATGGGTAAAAATTTCCTTTCTTTTAATTATTATAATTATATATTAAATATATTTGTTTATCAAGTAATTTTTAGTATTCTTCTTGCTGTTGTCCTATACCTACATATAGACTATTGTTAGTTGCTGCTTCACCAATTGTAGCTAAGTTAAAAGTAATTAATTTTTCATTATTACTTTCATAGTCTCTGGATATAGTCAAAGGACCTACTGGGATTACATAATAATCAACACTATAATTAAGTTTCCCTTTAACATTATAACTTCTATATTTAAAAGTAGTATATATTTCACTCATATATACAACTCTATTACCTATAAAACATTGATTTTTCCATCTTCTTAATGATATCTCCAATCTATCATCATCTTTATCATAACAAGTAAGTTGTATTGTACAAGTTTTCTTCTTACTTAAAAGAGGAATATCTGAGAATACAGCCATAGGAATTGACATATTGTCATAATTAGTATCTTGTATAGTAATAGATTTAACAGGAAGAAACTGAGTACATTGTAATTTAAAATCAGCAGATTCTTTACTTTCACAAGGAAGATCTAAATTTAAGTAACTTCCTAAAATACCTCCTGTTAATTCAACAGTAAAATATCTACTTTGAGCTATATCCATTCTTAGTAAATCAGCACTTTGCTCTTTCTGAGCATATCCTGAATACGTTCTATAATTTATTTTATCTTCATTGAAGTTTTGGAACTCTGTTTTCTGACCGTTATTTACATAATCATCTATTGTCTGTCTTATAGAAAAACTATTTGCCATATATTATTTCATTCTTTCTAATTTTAAACCGTCTCAAAATATGAATTTAAGACGGTTTATTCTACTGTTTACTTAACTTACATTAAGAACTACATAGTTCTCAATAAGTTACCATTCTGTCCTGCTCTTACTTCAAAATTATCATAAATAAAGGTTGCACTTACTTTAATTAAATCATTTGTTTCAGCACCTAAACTACCATAACTGCAATTAGTTACTTGAGCACGTTTTAAACGGAAAGTATATTTAACTGCATCATCTTCACCTTTAACCCAGATAGAAATAGCATCTGTACAATAATTTGCTTTTCCTCTGTTAGTACCAGTATTCAAATCATAAGTTGCATGAGTCCATTTTTCAAGCATTTTGAGGATAGATGATTTATTAGGATTTGAATCTACTACAAATACTGTATTAATTGCTTGTACAGTTCTTTTACCTGCTTGGAAGTTTTTCATACCGCCAGGTAAATGCCATACAAGAGGATCTCCAGGAGCAACAGGAAGGTCACAACTTTGTATATATCCTACTACATCTTGGTCTAAACCAATTATAGGACTTGATGAAGCATCTATATGAAGTTCAAAACGGAATGTTGTTAAAATGTCTGTATTACCTGTGGCTGCGAGGGATAAATTAGCCATAATTATTATATCTCCTTTTTCTTTTATTTTCTGTTATTATAATTTAATAAAATTAAAATTTTTATTAAAAGAAAAGAGGAAACATATATGTTTCCTCTGAGATTTTACCCACGAACGAATGAAATATTATAAGGATTGCGTTATTGCAAAATCGAATGTTGTATTTACAATATTCATAACCAAGAATATCTTTTGTGCATACGGAGTTAATGCAACGCTTAACAAATATCTCAAAGTATTATCTGCTAAATCTGCTTCCGTTGTTGCATCTTGGAATGAGAAGTTGTATAATCTTCCACCAACCATAGGTGTTAAGTAATCCATACAAGTATTATAAATATCCCCTCTTAATGACGGAGTAATAGGTAATTGTATGTATTCTTTCAATAAAGTTTCAAAGTGTTCTTTAATATCAAGAATATTAAGAACAGAACCTATGTTTCTCATTGAAGAATTTGCTACTTGTAAAGTGTTTTGACATTGCATATAATATCTACCAACTTTACTATCATAAGCAACATAGTTAATAGAAGCATCATTTAATGCTTGTGCAATTCCACTTGTATCACCTATTTTCCAATCAACAGTTACACCAGTTACTAATCCGTTACGAGGTCCTGCATAAGCATAAGGGAATCCGAGATTATTTACTACATCTAACCAACCTGCTATTGCTACACCAGAAGAACCTATTTTTACTTGTGTTTGATTGTAAATATCAGTAGTATTTACGTGAGGAGTATACATAGCACCATAGAAAGAAGTAGAACCTAAATTCTTTTTATAATTAACAATTCTTTGAGTTCTTTCTTCTTCATTTTGAGCTTCCTCATCATTCCTATTAGAGTTTAACATTACTAAACAGTCTTTTCTGTTTACAGCAGTTTCTAGTAATGCTTGTTGGAAAACAGGAGATTCAGCTTGACCAGAAGAACCATTACCTAAAATAGAAATAGATACTGATTTATTAGCAAAGGGTTCTAACGCTGCTACAAGTGTTTCAGGGATTACTTCACTACCATTTGAACCTGCTCCTGATTTAATAGGGACCATAAATGGAACAGGGAGTTCATCCGTATTACCATTTATTACTTGTACATACTGTGAATTTGCAAGTACATTTTCAATAAATAATGAAATACCATCTATTGTTTTTGCACTTCTATCTCTACTAAATAAGAATGTTTCTAATTCTTCACCTGTAAGAGCATTATTAATAGTTAACTCAATAGTATCAAAAGTACAAGGTCTTCCACCTATATCAGCACCTTTGTAATATACGTCACCTTTTGCTACTGTGAAAGTCATTTCACCATTATAAACACCAGGATCTTTACCTATTAATGCAAATAAGTCACCTTCTTGTAATTCATAATTAGGTGAAGGAAGACTTTCTGTTAATGCTTTTGCAGGAGCACCACCAACTAATACTATTGTTTGTAAGAATAATAAACCATCATTACCTTCTTCAAGTGCTTCTTCTACTGCAACTACTGTTGTATTTGATTCAGAATCAAATGTAGTAGAAATAACTGTGTATTCTTTATTATTTCCTTCTACTGTTGCACTTGATACAATTACTTTTGTACCTTGTTCAATTATTGCATGACCTTGTACTGTAAAAGTATAATTAGGTTCTGTACCAGAAACAGGAAGATTTGCAGAAGTTATAATGTAACCTGCAACAAAATTATTTGCGGGTTCTTGTGATACATTATTAAATACTGTTTTACCTATTACTTGTGAATAAGTAACATTATAGTCTCCATCAAGTTCTTCACTTACATCACTAACATGAATTATAGAACCTTCAGGTAATGCTTGAGTACCTTCGTATATAATAAATCTATTTTCTTTTGATATTTCAATAACATTTCCTAAAGTATCTTCTGCTTTAGTAAATACTATACCACCATACATAGGATTATTAGCAGCTCTTGAAACAAATATTGTATTAGTTTTTGCAAATACTTTTTGTAATTCCCAAATTGTAGGATCTGCATATATTGAGGGAACACCGCCAAAAAAGTATTTTTCTAAACAATTATTGAAACTTGTACATAATGTTGCTTCATTAACAGGTCCTCTATCTGCTATTAAAACATATCCAACATTAAGAGAAGCTTGTCCTTCTGGAACTTGTGACAAATCGTTCATGGTAACATAAGCTCCAGGTAATAGTCTTTGTGCCATCTTTTATTTTCTCCTTTTTAACTTGTAACTTATACAAGTTAAAATTTAATTAAATAAAAATAAAAGGTGAAAATGCTAGTGAGAGTAGTATTTTAAGGAAATTTATTGAACTTTACTTCTATTTTTTCTGTAAGGAAATTTATATGAAGCATTCTTAGAATTTCCTCTCTTTTCTCTTTTAAAAGAAACACTTCCAACAAGAGGAGTAGGTTGTATATCCATCATACCTGATATACTTGTGTTTATTCCCCCAAATTCTTCTAATATTTTAATTATTAATTCTTTGCATGCTTCATTAATTTTCATTCTTTATTTTCACTTTCTTCATCATCTTGAATTATTATAGTTTCATGGTACGCACCATTATCTACTTTAATTTCTAATATAATCTTCTTCAATACTTTTAATTCTGTTCCTGGTGTATCTACAACCCAATAAATTAAATCAAAAGTAAAAGGAACTGCTACAATACTTCCTCTTGTAGTTGTATCATATTTAGTTAAATCTACTTCTCTAATATTCATGGCTTGACCACTTACATTTTGTTGTACTATAAAGTCATCCCCCATACTTATTACTTGATTATAATGAAAATTTATAAATCTATCAAAGTACATTGCCATCTTTTCAGTAGTATTATATAACTTTGTCATATCATTTGATATAATAGCCATATTTACTGGAACAGATACACGTCTTGTAAGGAATTCATAAGGAACACCCTCATTATAAAGTATTTTTTTATATTTATGAGAAAGCATGTTTGTAAGAGGTCTTACTTGCTTTGTACTAAACATAATTGTAGCCCAAGGCTTGTTAGTCTTTTTAAAAGGCATAGCTGCTAATCTTTGATGAAATCTGAAGTCAAAAGTTAATTGCGGATCATATAAGTATTTATATATACCATGACTTTCATTATTAGGAGTATCCTCCATATAATCTCTTTGACCTGCTGCTATTGTTTCCTGACCTTGTAAATCAGAAGCAGTAAATTTAGCAAATTTTACTTTGCATTTATCTTCAATTTCGTCAAAAAGTTGACATATAGCATTATTAAGATATGAATTAAGTTTCGCCATTTTCTTTCTTCTTTATCTATTAAAAAAGTTTTTGTTGATGCTTTTTATTAAATTTATCTGATTCTTTTTTATTTTCTTGAGCTTTCTTTCTTTGTTCTGCTTGTTCAGTTTTTCTTTTTTCTTTTTCTTCTTGCTGTTGCTTTTGTTCTATTTCATCAATATTCTTACCTTCAGCAGGGTTTTCTACATTCCCGAAGTTAAAACAATATTGATCCCCACCACCTCTTTTACAAGTCTTTTCTTCTATTACTAATTCAAGCATTTCTATAAGTATATCAAAATTGTCCATTATTCTTCCTCTGGTATAACCATTCCTAACCCTAAATTATTATTCCCTTGGTTTTCTTCCATAGTCTCTGTTTGGTCATCTGCTTCTGATTCCCCATCTTCATCTTTTGCAAGAGGTGATAAGTACATTCTTAATAACATGAAACCGTCAGCACCAGTTACAACAAGTTTTTTATCAACAAAGAACTTCATTATAGATTTACCTTGTTTAACTACTACTTTAGTTTGTATAGGTAATTCTCTTTTCTTTGACGTTTCTATGAAAGGTCTATCAATTTCATCTTCTGTATAAAAAGAATCAAATTCATTTTCTGGTGAATTCATAGCATCTTTTTTAATTAAATATGGAATATAGAAATAAAGATTTTCATAATCTGGTTCACTTTTATAAGTTGCTGACTGATGAGGTGAAAAGATTTTCATATCTTGATATAAAACTTTTTCACTATATTTATCAAAAATAGGTAAATAAATATCACAGGGTAAACCATATACTCTTTCATAAGCGGGTGTTACTCTGTTAGACACTGCTACATATTTTTTATTTATTGCATTAACTATATCCATTTCAAAATTAAAATTTAATTAAAAAGGAGATTTTCTTTCTGCTTCTTCTTTTATATTACAATCTTGAAAATATATTCCCTTGTTACACATGTTTTCTGTTATAGCACAAACACCAAAGTTACAATTAGGACAATAATTATCTTCATCTACTGTAAATCTGTATCCACAGTAAGGACAATTTACATTTTTATTAGTTATTGGTTTTCCACATGCAAAACAATTCATTATCTCATGCTTTCTAAAATTGATTTATTAAAGAACCTATTAGTTCTCTGACTTCCTGCAAGGTCTGTCCATGATGAGTAAGACTTTCTTTGTGCTATTACTTTTCTTCTATCTTTATCAAAATCCCTTATTAATTTATCATAACTTTCTTGATTAAGTCTACTACTAAATTTAAACTTATCTATATTTACAAAATATTGAGTTTCTAATGTTTGGGAAGATTTAGAAACAGGGGATACCACTCTTGAATCAAGTAACATAGCTAATAATAACATTAAATGTTTACAGAGTCCAGGAGATTTTTTAGGGTTTCGCATTGGTTTCCCTTTTTTTGCTAACTCTAACCCTTTCTTTGTTTTATATTTATAGGTTTCCATTTTTATAGGTCTTCCTGGGTTTTTAATATTAGCATCAGCAAGAATATTATAGTATTGAAATACCCAATAATAACTTGAGCAGCTACACCATACTTGTATTTTAGAACTGTCTGGTATTTTATTTTTTATTACAATATAATTTCCTTTTTCACCTTGAAATATAGTTCTGTCTTGTAATATTTGACCTGATTTAGAAGCCTTACTGGAAGACCATATTGTACTATTAACAATTTCTAATATATCTTCATTAGTAAATTTTTCTGTATCTTTATAGTTACTATTTTCTTTTCTTATCATAGCTACTAATTCAGCAGGAGTGTAATTTTCTTGTTCAACATTATTTATAGCAACCATCACTTTATGTGCTGTAACAGTTTGTTCTCCACCCCTTGTTTTTATTTTCTGGGTAGCACCTTTTATCATCATAGATACTTCAATGATAGAACTTTTTGGTTTAACCTTTACTTTCTTATTATATAAATATATTTCACCAAACTTTTTTCTACCAAAAGTATCTTCAGATGAAAACCCTTTTACATTTGCACTACTTCTAATAAGTTCTGATATAGATAGCATGATAGGCTGAAATCCTTACTACATGGGGCTCATGTCACCATAGGATATACTACTTCTGAGCAATCCTCTTACTTCTTCTTTAAGTTCTTGTGCTCTAGTATACAATTCATCTGTTGTTAAGTCAATATTATGTAATTTCGCTTGTGTTGCTTGTGCTCTTAAAGAAGCTAAAGAAGTAATTAATTTACTTGCAAATAATTTCGTAAATATATAATTACCTAAATCTAATTCTTTTACTACATAATATTTAGGAAAATAAGAAAGGAATAAAGCACCAGTAGAATAATTATTCATAGTTAAAGACATTTCCTTAGTATCTAAATTAACTGTACCAGTACCTAAGTCACCTTCTAATTCAGCATACTTTGTAACCTTATCAAATACATCTATTTCCTCTATAATATTACCATTAGGAACCATTGTATAAGTTTCCCCACTTTCAGTAGTTTTCTGAATCTTTAAAGAGTTACCACCATACATAGTAGGAAGTGTAGTTTCAAATTCATTAGTAGAATAAGGAAGATTATAGGTATTTTCTATTAATATATTTTTAGTAGGTACATATTTCTGAGTATAAGTTAATCTTAAAGGAGTTACTGGAGGCCATACTCTACATTGTAATGTAGTTGGATCAAATTCTACATATTTTTCTCCAAATGTAGGCATATAATATCTTGGCATTTGATTAGGAAGAATACCATATCTTGCAATTCTGCATGAAGTAGTACCCTCTGGCATGATTATATACCCCTCCATGTCATAATTATTAAAGACTTCTGTTTTCTTCATAGGTCTTCTTTCAGAATATTCTGAAACAGCTTTCTTAAATATAAGTTCTATCTTCTTCATAGGAAGAGCAAGAGTTTCAAATAAAAAGTCTAACCCCATAAGAGTTTGACCTTCTTCTGCTATAACTGCATCTACTAATTCTTCTAAATATAACATAGTATATATACTTCCTTTAATTATTTATCTTATTTAAAATTTAATTAAAAAGTAAGTAGGTCTAAAATTAATTAAACCTACTTCTTTCTGATATATGGAAAAGAAAACAGTAAAACAAAAAATTATTTATTAACTTTGTTAGATTTATTACGTCTTCCTTTTTGTTTAGTTTTATTTTCTTCTTTTTTAATAGTAACTTCTTTTTTGTCTTCTTTAACTTCTGTTTTAATTTCTTTAACCTCTGTTTTAATTTCTTCCTTGTTTTCTACTATTTTAACACTATTTTCTTCTGGTAAGGTAATAGTAATTTTTTCTTCTTTTTTAACAGGGGTTTCTACTTTTTTAGTTTCTACTTTTTTAGTTTCTACTTTTTTACTTTCTGGTTTTTTAGTTACTACTTTAACTTCTTTCTTTTCTTCTTTTACGTCAGTAACTAATGTAATACGAGTACCATAACAACCTTGCAATTCTTTAATTGTTATTAACGGATTAGTAATAAGATTAATACCTGGTTTAATTTCAATTTTTGAACCATGTGCTCTATATATTACTGTCGTATTCATTGAACTTCTTACAAACATCTTTTACCCCTTTCACTTCTTTTGTATTATTTTAACAAATATATAAGAAACTGTCAACCGCTAAAAATAAAACCTCTTATTTCTAAGAGGTTTTATTCCTAACTGACAAAATAACTCTCAAATTATATTACATCATCAATATCTGTAATTGTAATCTTAGAAGCCAATCTTTCAGCAACAACTTCACCTGCTGCGGAAGCAATAAGTTGTTTTCTGTTAACTGCTAAGTTATCTTGATCGAAGATATCTCTGATTATAGGAAGTATGAAAGTACCCCATACATAAGGAGTTAAGAAATCCTTAGTTTTTGATTTGTAGATACCAACAACTTCACCAGAAGTCAATACAGGATCGTAACCTACGATAACAGGCATTCCATCATAGAGACCTGCTAAATACATACCACCCATAACTTCTTCAAAATCAGCATTTGCAGCAGTGAATTTCGGAAGTGCTCTCATAATCGGAAGAACATCAATGTTGATTACCAATGCAGAGAGTTTATTATTTCCAAGACCTGATGCTTGTGTAATAAGTTTACCGAGTTTACCCATTACAACTGAAATGAATTGTACATTGAACAAGTCATTGTTTCCACCAGTTACTTTATTCATTGAATGAGTGCTGATAGATTCAGGGATAATCTGTCCTTTAATTTCTGCTACAATTTTGTTAGCAACTTCTTTGTTATAGAGTGCTGCCAAAGCTTCATCTACTTGTGAGTTCCAATCCAAACCAAAGATTGCTTTAGAAAGTGCTTCTTGGTAGATAGAAGTTTCAGTGAATACTGAGAAATCTTCTGCTTTGAGTTCTTTTGATTCAAGAGATACTTGAGCTCTAGCCATATTAGCTTTGCCACCATCAATAGTTTCAATATCTCTTGCGTATGTAGCCCAGATTTTACCACCTGATGCTGAGGGAGCTGCTGCCAATTCAATAGTAACTACACCAGTTTCCAAGTTAGCAACTGCTGTACCAAGATTTCCACCAACTGAGAAGAGTGCTACTTCTGTCGGATTTCCTTCTTGAGCAAAATCTCTGAAGAAACCATCTTCACCATCAATATTAATTACTAATGAACCTGCTTGAACAGGGTGATATGTTAAAGTATGAGTGTAAGTAGTTGTACCAGAAGCTAATGTACCCATTTCTTCTTTAGTAACATTCTTAGTACCTACAAAGTCAATAGGTTGTACACCCATTTTTTTCGGTGATCCAAGCAAATCTCCTGCTTCAACATTACCTTTTGCATTTTCAGCAGTAATTTTTTGGTAGTAAACTAAACCACGATTTCCTTTTAAGTCAAATTGGTGACAGAGGTAAGGAATAACTGCTTTTTCGTATTGATACAATGTCAATGCGAGTGACGGTACAGGATAAGGTGCTTGAGCAGTTGTTGAAGGATTAAGGTCTTCATTTACAGCCCAGAAGTTATTTTCTCCTGTCGTATCTTTCAAGAGAGATTCATCGACTTTTATAGCCAACGAGTCATTTCTGACTTCTCTAATATAGTCATCAGAACTATAATTATCAGAAACTAATGAAATTGCTTCCATAATTTCTGAGAATGAAAATCCTGATACTTTGTTATAGTCTGTATCCAACAACTTTTCCACGATAGGAGCATAATTGTTAATATCACTATAACGAGTTTGGTGAAGTTTAACTTTGTCTCCACCTCTGGATCTGAGTAAGAATTCTTTTCTTACATCTTCTACTGTGTTGAATTTTGCCATTTTTGTTTTACTCCATTTATATTATGACTGACACTTTTTCTTTTTGTTTATGTCTTATAATTTAATAAGACGAAAATTTAAACTGTTTTTAAAGTAAGGAGTAAGATTTTAACCTCTTTACTCCTTACTATAATTTAATTATTTCAAATTAGGGAATCTTGTAAATGCTTTACGAGTTGAAATTTCTTCAGCAGATTCAGAAATATTACTAAATCTTGAATAAGCTTTTAACTTTTTAGGTTCTTTAACTTCTTCAACTGATTCAGAAATAGAAGCAACATCTTGTGCAATCTTGTCTGCTGTTTCATCTAAAGATTCATCACATTCTTCATGTTTTTCATCTTCTTTTTCTTCATCTTCTTTTTCTTCATCTTCATGCTTTTCACATTTACATTCTTTTTCACCGCATTTTTCGCATACTTCTTCTGCTTCATCAACTTTTCCGTCTTTTGCTTCAGAACTATCGTATGCTAATTTTTCTGCTAATTTAGCTATTGTTCTAACATCTTCACTATCTTCAAGTTTTCCTGCGATAGCCATGATTTGACGAATAAGGTCTCTTTTATCAACTTTTTCATCTTCGGAAACTTCTTCTTCAACTATTTCTTCTTCAACCATGCTTTCACAGATTTTTTCAGCAACTAATTTAGCATATTCTTCTTTAAGGACTGAAAGGTCATTTTCCATGATTTCATATTGTGCTTTTGCTTCTTTTGCATTTTCAAGAATTACATAAAGAGCTTCAGTTATATTAAGTTCTTCGTCAACTTCTTCACATTCTTCTTTTAATTCATCTGCAACAGGAGCTTCTTCTTCATGTTGATCATCTTCTGTTTCTTTTTCAAAGTCTACTTTTTCTTCTTTAGCTTCTTCAACTTTTTCTTCGTCTTCTTCTTTTTCAGCTTTTTTCATTTCGACTTCATCATTTTCAAGTTCTTTGTCTTCTTCTTTTTCGGCTTTCTTATCTTCAGCCTTTTCTTCTTTTTCTTCTTCAACTTCTTTTTTATCTGTAAGTTCTACTTTTTCAGTAAGAAGTTTTTCAGTAACAGAATCAACAACCTCTTTGTCGAGTCCTGCCATGTCTAAAAGTTCTTGAACTTTTTTCATTACATCATTTGCCATTCTAAATTTCCTTTATGTTATGTGTATACACTATTTTTACTTACATTAAGTTTTTTAAAAATTTACATTACTATAATTTAATAAATAATTTTAAGGAACTTAATTTTAATTATTTTTTAGTCTTTTCTAACTTTCTTTTTTGTCTTCCGAGTTCATAGTATTCATTATCCATATCTAATCCGTCTTGGTCATTTTTATATTTAGCTTCTATATCTTTCATTTTTTTATTTATATCTGCTAATTGTTCTTCCGTACTTTTTTGCACTTCTTGTTTAGGTACTATGGGCTTGTTTTCTGGTTTATTTTCTTTCGGAACATTTGTATTGTTTTGTATTAATTGAGTAGCTTTATCCCTACTGGAAGCTAAACTTTTTTCTGCTTTTACTCTTTGTTCATTAGTCTTAGCAGTTTTTATAGTCATTAAACTATCATTTATATCTTTTAAATAAAAATTTAATTTATTTTTATCTATATTATTTAACTTTATTTTTTTAGCATTTTTAATGAAATCTTCATTACTCATGCTTTTATAATCTTGATTAATATTTTCTATTTTAGACTCTTCTTTTTTAACAGGAGTTTCTATTTTATTTTCTACTTTTTCTTCTTTGTTTTTTTTTTTCGTCAGTTTCAGTAGTATTAGAAACTTCTTTATTTTTTATTTATATCTTCTACTTGTTCCTTAGTAGAAGTAGAAACTTTTGGCTTTCTTCCTCTTTTTTTAGGAGTTAATTCAGAAGTTGTTTCTTTCTTTTTAGGTGCTTCAATTTTTACATTTTCCACTTTAGGCTCTGTAACAGGATTAGATGATTCTGCTTTTTTACCTTGTCTTGCTTTTATTTTATTTTCTATTTCTGTAACTTTGGGTGATTTAATGTTAGAAGTGGTATCTAATGCACTTTTAATTTTACTTCTTCTATCTTCTTTTTTATTTTTATTAATATCATTTACTTGACTATTTACACTATCTGCAACCTTATTAATTGCATTTTTAGCTTTATTCTTAAATATATCACTTGCTCTTTGTTCTTTTGGTTCACTTACTTTTGGTTCTGCCTTACTACTTACTTTAGGTTGTTCTGTTTTAATACTATTACTTTTTTTCTTACTTACTAAATTAGTTAATGCCTTTCCAATATTTTCACCTGCTGTTGTTCCCGCACTTTTAAAAGCTCTTCTTGCTTTTTCACCAAAATCAGTTTTTTCAAAACGATCTAATTTCTTACCCCAATCTCTAATTCTTTTCAAACCGATAGGATCTTTTGGGGCTTCTGGTGCTTTCGCAAAAGCAGATTGTCCTAATCTTCCTAAAGCAACTCCTAATTTCTTTCCAAAAGAAACTTCATTAATAATTTCTTCTGTCAAAGACATAGGTTGATTATAATAATTATAAATAGCTTCTTGTACTGACATTTTAATGAATTCATCAGTAACAACATTAATAGTATTTTCATCTACTGTACTTAATAATTCATCTACAATAAAGTTTCTTACATCTTCTGACAATCCACTATGAGAAACATTCCAATAGAATTCTAATAAATCTTCATGCTCAAATTCACTTTCAGTAATTGTGCTATATAAAAGTGAATCCCCACACATATTTACTAAATTTTCTATTATATCAGATTTTGTACTTTCACTTAATTCTTGTGAATAAAATACATTAAAAATACTATTAATATTATTCATTATTATTTCCTCTTATTTTAAATTTGTTTTTATAATATCTATAATTTCAGAAAGAGTTTCTTCTTTAATATTAGATTCTGAAAGAATACCTACTACTCCAAGAATTGCTGCTTTCTTTTCTTCTGAAACTTCTTTATTTTCTTCTGTTTCATATATAGAATCTACAACTTTTTCCAGAACTGATGCTAACTTTTCAACTTGTCCTTTCAAAGTTTCCAATTCTTCATTAGTTGATTTAGAAGTTACTTCTTTAGTTACTTTCTTATCTTCTTCTGCTGTATCATGAACATTCATATCAAATTCACCTTGAACATGAATATCCTTTTCTAGTTTTTCTGATACTGATTCTTGAAGATTTGAAGCCTTAACTTCTGTAGAAGGAATTGCTTCAACTTGTTCAAAAACTGGTTTAGCCTCCATAAAACCAGGTCTCGCAACGACATCCCACGTTTCGAGGTAGAAAGAGGGCGATACAGTTTTATAAGGTTTTCCAGGATTATCTATTAATTTGCCTGCACCTCTTGAACTTACATATAAACCTGCTCCACCTTCATGCATTGCTTTTAAAATTCTACCCGCAGGAGTGTCTAGAATATCCATTTCTCCATATAAGAAAGGCTTTCCATTATTATCTTCTCTTATTTCAAGACAAGAAACAACATGGCTTATTAATCCTTCACGAATTTGAGAATCCCCAACCCTAGAATCTTCATGTCCTATCATTCCGAGCATTTCTCTTCCTTTTAATCTGCGTTGAACTTCTTCAGATTCTAATACTGTTTTCCAGTGTGATTCAGGGTAGTAACGATTGTTTCTTGAAAAACCACCTACAGGGGCAAATTTCCCTGCCAATCTACCAATTATTTTAAAAGGGGATTTTTTATTTTCTGATTCGGAAATTTCTATTACATCTGTATCCTTAAATTCTAAAGGGGTATCACAAAAGCTTGCACTTTCTTCTATAAAATCTACGTCACCCCATGTTAATTTTTCTTCCTCTGATATGTTGTTCATAAAAGACCTTTCTTATTAAAATTAAATCTGTTATTAAAATTTAATAAGAAAGACTATCTTTAATTAGTTTACTTGGAAGTTATTGATTTCTTTAATTATTAAGAAATGTAAAGTTTGTTTTTTTTTTCCGTGATTAAATTATATAAATGTATTTAATTAAAATAGAGGTAACTTATGGAAAAATTAGTAGAAATCATGTTAAATGAAGGAAT
>Ga0256407_10002188_pt1 | contig 38103 bp, 16 predicted proteins | sample RumenRJG_04DNA_FD_193489 | JGI IMG/M metagenome (GOLD analysis project Ga0256407, IMG submission 193489) | Bovine rumen microbial communities from Lethbridge, Alberta, Canada - RJG_04 | ecosystem: Host-associated > Mammals > Digestive system > Stomach > Rumen | place: Canada: Alberta... | reverse complement strand
AACCAACAACAACAACAAAATATAAATCAACAACAACAACAAAATATTAATCAACAACAACAACAAAATATTAATCAACAACAACAAAATATTAATCAACAACAACAACAAAATATTAATCAACAACAACAACAAAATATAAATCAACAACAACAACAAAATATTAATCAACAACAACAAAATATAAATCAACAACAACAAAATATAAATCAACAACAACAAAATATAAATCAACAAAATACTCAACAAAGACATCAACAACAAAATATAAATCAACAACAACAAAATATTAATCAACAAAATATAAATCAACAACAAACCAAAAAAAATATTAATCAACAACAAAGACAAACAACAAAACCAAATACTCAACAAAAAAAGCAAAATATAACTTATAAAACTACAAAACAAAATAAACAACCAACTAAACCATCACAATTAATAAATGAAACAAAAGATGATGATGATAATTTTAATTTAACATATGAATTAGAAAAATTTTTAACTGATATAATTTCAAAAACAAATTCATCTTTTGAAGAAACACAAAAGGAAAAAGAAAAAATAGAGCAAGAAAAAAAAGAAAAATATCAAAATGTTGAAAAAGTAAATATGGAAGAAAAAAGAAAACAAAAAGAACAAAGAGATAAAAAAGAAGCAGAAAGAATACAAAGAGAAAAAGAAAAAGAAGAATTTGATAAACAAATTGCAAATTTTACTTTTAGAGATTTAATAAGTTTTAATTTAAATCCTGGAAATGGAGAAATGTTATATGAATATATAGAAAAACCTTGTAAAATTAGAATTGCTTTTATTTTATACCATCCTGATCAATTTATTTATTTTACTTTTTCTGGTCCTGAAAAAAATGGAAGTAAAAAACAAATTGTAAGTGCTAAAGATAAAAATTTTTTTTATTATGACTTTGAAGTTATAGAACCTGGTTTATATACTTTTTTTTTAAATAATTTTAAAAATAAACAAGAAAATACTGTTACTTTTGGTATTAGTTATGGACTTGATGAAGATAAAAGTTTGGAAAGTAAATCTATGGATAAACTTTCTATAAAATTAAATACTATTGATAATAAAATTAATGAAATGAGAATTAAAGAAAATTTAATAGTTAAAAAAACTGAAAGTCATAATATTAGTGTTAGACTGCATAATAGGAATATTACTATTTTTTCTATTATTGAAATGATTACTATGATTCTTATTTTTGGTATTCAAATTTGTTATATTAAAAATTTGGTTGATCGATTTTAGTTTATTATAATATTTTTTTTAAAATTAAAAAATTAAAAATATTATTTAATTAAATTTAATCTTTATTATTTTTCATATTTTTCTTTTTATTTATTTATATGAAATCAATATTAAATGAAACATCAATATATGATTATGAAAAAATAATAACTTTTCGTTTATATTTTTCAATAATTAGTTTTATATTTTGTTCAATTGTTATAATAATATTTATTTTTACTTTGATAAAAAATTGTATACATAATAAACAATTACAAGACAGTTCAAATGTTTCATTTATTAAAGAATTTGATAGAACTTCTTTTAATGAAAAAATAAATGATCTTAATACATTTATATCTGAAGAAAATTATCATAGCAATAATATAATTCTAAATAAAAATTCAAATTTTAATGAAAATTCAATTCTTGGGAATAATCAAATATTCTTGCTAATAATAAGCAATTTGTTATCATCAATAAATACAATTTATACTTCAATAAAATATCCTTTAGGTTTTCAATTTTATTTTGATAAATATTCAACTTACTGTATTTATTTAGGTTTCTTTGATACTTTATTTGAAGTATCATCAATTTGTTGGACATCAGTAATAAGTAATATATTTTTAACTTCTTTAAATATAAGAATTTCATCTAGTGATGGAACAGTAAAATTATTTAAAGGAATAATTTATTCTATAATTTTACCATTTTTATTAACTTTATTCCCTTTTTATACTAATTCATATGGTCCTGCTCAAACTTATTGTTCTTTTGATTATGTTAATTATGATTTTCGAACTCAATTTTTAAATATTTCATTTATAATTTTTGATGGAGGAAATGTTATTTATAATATTTATGCTTTTTATAAAGTTATTGATTTTTCGAAAAATATTTTAAACAAAATTTTTGTTATTAATCCTTTAGAATATGATGAAATTATTAAATATATTAGACTTTATTGTTTATTTCCAATTAATTTAGTAATTAGTAAATTACTAGAAGGTTTAAGTAGAATTATTATATATTATGAATATGATAATATTTATATTGTTTATATTAATTCAATTATTTTTTGTCTTAATGGATTTTTTAATTCAATTCCAAGTTTCTTTTTATTTACAGGGATTTTAAAAAGAAAAGAAAATGAACAAATAAAATTAAATGAATCAAATATTAATTTATCAATGACTTTTATTTGATAAAAATAATTAATTTAACATTATCCTTTAATGTATAAATATTTAATTTAAATATAAAATATTTATTTATTTTAAATCAATGTCATCTTTTCTAATATTTAAAGATGAAACAAATGAAAATATAAAAGAAATCATAAATAAAACAATAGAAAAATTAGGTAAAGATCAATTAGGAGATTATAAAGAAAATTATTCAAATTCAATATCAATAAAAACAATATCCCCATCTTTAATAATAAATATAAAAGAAAAAGAACCAATTCAATTATTACCAAAATTTCTTATAAATAAAGAGGAAACATTAAATTCAATTGATGTAGAAAAAATAAAAAAAAAAGAAGATTTAATTCCCTTAAAAGAAATTCCAGAAAGCACATTATCAAAATTAAATAAAGAAGAAGAAGAAGAAAAAGGTAAAAAATATGAAATATTGGAACCTGATAATATAGAAGAAGAACCTCGATTAGAAATGGATAAAGAAAATTTATTAAAAGCTTTTAAATTTGGAATGGATCCCTTTGATACTTGTATTATTCCTAATAAAGATAATGATGAAGAAGAAGAAGAAGAAGAAGAAGAAGATAAAAAATATGAATTAAAATATAAAAGTTTAGAAGATAGATTAAATGAAATGTTTAATATAAAATTAGAATAAATTTATAAATTCAATAAAATAAAATTTTCCAAAATAAAAAAAATAAAAAAATATAAATAATATTATTTTTTTATTTAAAAGTAAAAAAAATAAAAAATATCATTCAAAAAAAAAAAAAAAAATGTCAGACGACGAAAACCAAATTGAAGAAATAGATCAAGAAAAATTACTTGATTCACTAATTCAAGAAGTAAACGCCCAAGCCTACCAAGTACGTACAGCAATAGACAACAACAAACTTCGTCATTGTTTAAAATATGGTAAAAATATGTTAGACACACTTCGTTCCTCAAAACTTTCCCCAAGTAATTATTATCATCTATATACAACAATCTTTGATGAAATGCAATATATTTACAATTACTTTAGAGAAGAAGCTCGTAGAGGAAGAAGAATGAAAGATTTATATGATGTTGTTCAACAATGCGAAACTATAGTTTCTAGATTATATTTATTAATTTGTGTTGCTTCTGCTTATATTGAAACTGGTCAAGCTAATGCTACTGATATTATTTTTGATTTGTTTAATTTAATGAAAGGAGTACAAAATCCTTTGAGAGGTTTATTTTGTAGATTTTTCTTTTTGAAAATGATTAAGGATAGATTACCTGATAAAGGTAATGAATATGAAAAACCAGGTGCTTCTGCTGATGATTCTATTAAGTTTATTTTAAATAATTTAGATGATATGAATCGTCTTTGGATTCGATTAAATAATATTGATAATCCTGATGAGAGAATTACTAGAGAGAAAGAAAGGGAACAATTAAAATATTTAGTTGGGGAAAATATTACAAGGTTATCTCAATTAAATGCTATAACACCTGAAATTTATCAAAAAAAAGTTTTACCTAGAATAATTGAAATTTTACTTGAGAGTAAAGATGCTATGAGTCAACAATATTTAATGGAATGTATCATTCAAGCTTTTCCAGATGAATACAATATTGAAGCTATGAATACTTTATTAGAAACTTCTAGTAGATTAGAAAGTGTTGTTGATATTAAAACCATTTTTATTTCTCTTATGGAAAAATTAGCTAAGTATGTTACAAATAATAAAGAAGAAAATATTGGTGGAAGTTCACCAGCTCAAATTTTCAATTTATTAAAAATTAATATTGATAAAATTATAAGAGAAAATTTAAGTTTGAATTTAATTGATAATTTAAAGTTAATTGAATTACAATCTGCTTTCTTGAAATTTGCAATTAAGTGTTCTCCACCTAAAAATCGTTTAACGACTGTAAATAATATTCTAGGAGATTGTGTTTCAATATTAAATAAAAATAGAGGTGAAAAATTAAATGCAGATGGTATGAAATTAATAGGAAGATTATTATCATCACCATTAGAATCTCAATTATCAATTTTTGATATGCCATCATTTCCAGAATTAATGAAATATTTAAATTATTCATCTCGTGCCACATTATCACTTAGAATTATAGATTCTTTAATGGGAGAAAAATCTGAAGTTGAAATTAATTCTTCTTCAAAAATGACAACATTAGTTGATTTTATTAGACCTTTATTAGAAGATTCTCCTGACTCAGGTGAATTTGACCAATATCAATTTGAATATGAACAAACTGCAGTTTGTAAAGTTTTATATACAATTAAAACTAATGATCCTCAAAATGTTTATGATATATTAAATGTTTTAAAAAATGCTTTTACTAAAGGAGGAAGAGAAAGAATGAAATATACTTTACCTGCTTTAGTTTCAACATATTTAAATTTAGCATATTCAATTTCCAATTCTTTTGCTAAAAATAATAATATTGAAGATAATGACAATAGACCAATTCACAATGATTATATTTCAAAATATGATTTAAGAAATTTAGACACTAATGATTTATTTAATAAATTTATAAGAAGAGTTTACACTCAAGTAAATGATACAATTACATTATTAGAAAATGAACATCCTGAATTATCATTTAAATTATATCTTCAATTAGCAACTCAAGCAAATAATGTTAAAATAGATAAAAATACTTATGAAGAAGTTTGTTATTCTGCTTTAACTTCTGGAATTCAAGTTTTTAATAGTGGAAAAATGAATAATGATATAAAAGTTGATTTATTAAATGAAATGATAGGAGCTGTTTTAAATTTTAATATTTTAGGTCATGATAATTTAATTGGTATTACTTCTAATATTGTTCAAGCAGCTCAAACTTTAATTAAAAGAGGTGATCAATGTATTGCAATTTTAAGTTGTGTTCATTTATTTTGTAATGGAGATAATATGGATAAAAATAAAGTTAATGATTGTTTAGTTAAAGCGAAAAGATTTGCTGATTTTGCTATGACAAATCCACAAAATGCTATTTTGTTTATTTACATTATTAATAAGTATATTTATTTAATTGATAAATTTGAAAATATAGGTTTTTGCGATTTTATTGGGATTGATACTATTAATGATTTAATTGAATTAGTTAAGAATCATATTCATAGTATGAAAATTGAAAATAAAGATGCTAAATTTTTACCTGAAATTGAGGAATATTATAATAATACTTTGTCTTTATTAAGAGAAAGAAAGAAACAAAATATGAGTAAAATTTTATTACAGGTTAATGTTTAAAAATATGTTTTATTTAAATAATGAAATTTATTATTAAAAATAATTTAATAATGAAATAATTTTATATCATAAGCTTTTTTAAACTAATCCAAAAAAATATATTTAATATCTAAAACTTTTATATTTAAACTAATATATACTACAAAAATGGAAAAAAATTTAATTTATACTATAATAATCTTCATTCATTATTTATTTTAGAAGATTTCATTTTCAAAATAACAGGTTCAACGTTTATATTTAATTCAGTTTTATCATCATCATTATCATCTTTTTGATTATTTTTCAAACTATTTTTTTTAAAATAAATATTTCTATCACTTATACTTCCATTATTTTTATTATCCATAGAAAATTTTTTTCCAAAATTAAATTTAGAAAAATTACTTTCTTTTTCTTTATTTTCACTTTTCTTATCAAAACTCTTATTTAAATTATTACTTTGTTTACTAGTACTTCTCCCACTATTTCCTTCATTATTAATATTTAAATTTTTATTTATCAACTTTTTAATTTTACTTTTCCCTTCATTATAATAAAAATTAACATAAACATTACTTTCATTAACCAATTTAACATATTTTTCAATTTGCAATTCATCTAAATCTTCATCTTTCTTATTAGCATAAATCTTATCAAAATTATCTTCTCCATAAAATTTAAAAGGTGATTCCAAATCCATTTTTTCAATCTCATCCCATTTAACATCATTTAAAAAAGGATGATTTTTAACTTCAGAAATCCCATTATAACCCAATCTACTTTTAATTTTCCTTTTAAGTAATCCATTAATAAATTCAATTAAATTTTCATCCCAATTAATAGGTAAATTACTTTTTTTTAATTTAACTTCACAAGATATTACTTGATCTCTAATTTCTTTTCTAGATTTACCATTATAAGGTCTTTTCCCATAAACTAATTCATAAATTATAATACCTAAAGCATAAAAATCAACTTCAAAAGAATGTGGTTTTTTAATTAAAACTTCAGGTGCCATGTAACCTGGAGTACCACTAGAATTTATAAGAATATCATTTTCATGATGTTCATATGCAATACCAAAATCAGTTAAATGTAAATAACCTTTTGAATCAAAAACTAAATTTTCTGGTTTTATATCTCTATGAATTATGTGATTTGAATGAATATATTCCAGACTTAAAATTATATTTGATATTATAAATTTTGTTTCTTTTTCTGTAAATATATTATGTTTACATATGTAATAACGGAGATCACCACCTGAAAGATAATCTAATATTATGTAAAGATGTGTTTGTGTTTGAAATGCGTAATGCATGTTTGAGAGGAATTGATAGTGGAGTTTTGAGAGAAATTCTCTTTCTTTTGATATTGAATTTATTGATTTTCGAATGAAAATTTTGGCTTTTGACATTTCTTTCATTGCATATATTTTTTTTGTTTTTTTATGCATTACTTTCCATACTCTACCAAATCCGCCTTTTCCTATTGCATATAATATTTTGAAATAATTATAGGAAATTACTAGAAAAGGTTTTTTTATTTATTTTTTTTTTTCTTACATTCATCATCAATATCTGAATAATCTCTGTTATTACAACTTCCCATTTATATATTTATTTATCGAAAAAATTTATTTTTCATATTAAAATAATAAATTCTATTTTATATAAATTTAATACAAAAAAAAATAACCATATTTAAATATTAATATATTTATTATTTTTATTTTTTTATTTTATCTTTTAACAAAACATCATTAACCATACTATTAATTAATTTTCTATCAAATTTTGATAATGAACCTGTTTTTTCATATTCTTTTTGAACATTTTCTTTAATTTTATCTGCTTTTTCCCATTTATTATCCCATTTATTAAAATCAAATAAATCTTTATCTCTATTTTTCTTTCTTAAAACTTGAGAAATATTTTTTAATTTTTCTTGCATATCATTTAAATAATTAACATAAAAATTTAAAAAATCTTTTTTAATTTCAGGATTATTATTTAATTCAGGTTCATCTTTAATCATCATTTGACTTAATTTTTCACTAAATTCTTTATAAGCTTCACTAATAGCTTGATATTGAACATTAATAAATTGTTCAGAACACAATTTTAAATCTTCAATTTCTTTTATTTCATCTTCATCTAAATTATTTTTATTAGCAACTTCTAAATTTTCTTCACAGAAATTAATAATATATTCTAATTCATCAACTTCTTTTTCTAATTCATCAACTTGATTTGATAAAGTTTTAATTGTATCTTGAAATGTTTTATATTCTTCACATGATTTAATAAAGTAATCTATAAATTGTTGTATATTTTCTGTTTTTGTTTCATTAAACATTTCATTTAACATATCTTCTAAACTTTTCATTTTGGTTTGATCTAAACTTTCTATTATTCTACTTGTTTGATTGAAATTTTTTACTTTTTCCATTTCATTTTTATGTAATTCATCAAAGTTTTTAAAATCATTCTCATTTTTTTTTTCTATTATTTTGGCCTTTTTTTTTAATTGTTCTGTTTGGAAATCTAAACATTTTTTTTTTGCTTGTCTTTGTGTCATAAATAAATCTGTTTCTTTTATTTTTTCTATCATTTCTTTATGTGCTGATTCTAATATTTTTTGATTATTTTTTATTTTATTAAATAATTTATTATCATCTTTTTTATTTAAATTTTCTTCTACTTCTTGTTTATTTTCATTATATTTTTTTTCTTCTTCTTCTAAAGTTTTTTTTAATTCTTCTAATTTTTTATTTTTTGTATAAACTGTTTTTCTTAATTCATCAAGTTCAATCATTAATTTTGAATTTTTGGATTTTGTATTATTATAACATTGATAAGTGTAAACAATATTATTTTCTAAAGAACGAATTTTAACTTTATAATCAATTGTTGGTTTATTTATTCTTTCTTCATTATTTATATTTTCTAATCTTTTTTTTTCATCTTCTTCTTGATTAGGTAAATTTTCTTTTTTTGGATGAATCATATCTCCTATTTTTTTATTTAATTCAATATTTTTTTCTTTTAAATCTTTTTTAATGGTTTCATTTTTATTATATCTTGATAATTCATTATTTATTAAATAATAATATCTTTGGATTTGTTCTATTGTTTTTGTTGAATCTATTGATGGATCTACTTTTAATAAAAGATTATCTGGGTCTAATATTTCCATTTCTTCTTTTATTTTTTTTACTTTTTTTTCAAATGGATTTATAATTATTTCTCTTTTAGTATTTGCTTTTTTATTTGATGCATTTAAATTTTCCTTTTTATCCATATTTTTAATATTTAAAAATTTTATTATAGTTACAATTTTTAGAATTATTTAAAATAAAAAAATAAAAAGAAAATTTAATAATTTTATATTTATTATTATATCTTTTTTTCTATTGATTATTATTATTATTATTTTGTTCTTCAACTAAAGTTCTAAAAGTATTAAATTCACAAAAAGAATTAAATTCTTTTAAATTATCAATAATATTATGATCTTCTTCTACACAAATATAACCTAATAATTTCCTTATTTTATTTTCTGCAGAATTTAAAGTAAAAAATGATTCAAAATCTTTAACCCATTCAAATTTAGGAAAAGTGATATATTTACATATTTTAAATATAATATAAGCACTTAGTGTTCCACATAAATTACCAATTAAAGATGCATTTGGAGTTAGTATTTGAATTAATAACATTAATAAATATGTAGAATACAGTCCTCTTACAACAATAAAAAGTAAATTTATTTTTTTTTCATAATTTTTTCCAAGTAAAAAATAAGAAAAATATAAAGTAAAAAATAAAGAACTAAATCCACATTGTTCAAAAAAATTATATATTGGTAATCTTAATATAAATTTAAGAAAAAAAACAGAAATTAAATAAAAAATAGAAGTTAATATAATTGATTGAATTGATATAATTATAATAAATATTGTTCCAATTTCTTTTTCTAAAAATTTAGTAATATAAAAAGTTCCAACCATATTTGTTAAATAATCAAATAAGCCATGATGATAAAAATGATTAGAAAAAATTCTATATAATTGTTTTTTTCTAATAAATGGCCATAATATTAAAGAATAATTTTTTATATCATAAGATTTAAAAAATGAATGAATAAATCCTAAAGAATTAATAAAAAAAAATAAAATAAATGAAAATGTTATTTTAGGATTGTAAATTTCTTGTTCATTTAATTGAATATTTAATTCATTTTGATTGTTTATTAAATTTATATTATTATTATTATCATTTTCAATATTTTGGATTAAATTATTATCTTGATTTATATTTTCATTAGGGATATCTGATGATAAAGGAATTTGATTATATGAATTTTCATTTTTTTCATTATTATTATTCGTTGGTTCAGATAATTCATTTGATACATTATTTATTCTTTCTCCTGAATTATTATTTTCATCTTTTTTCATTATTTAATTCCAAATTTTCAATTAAACTAATATAAAATAAATATTTAATTAAATAGAAAAAAATATAATTTTTTATTTAAACAATAACATCTTCATTTTATCTCTATTTAATAAAATAAATAATAGCATTGAAATCTTTTTTCATTTATTTTATAATGATTTTGCTATTCCTATTTTTCTCATTTGGATTTATTTTCTATATACTAAAGTTAAATATCCTAATTTTTTATGTTATATTTTAGTAGTTATTATTGAAATAATATTCATTTAAAATCACAAAGAAATAAAATTGAAATAATTTTAATCAGTATAATAATATTTCTAATAAAATTGATGAAAAAAATTAATAAAAATAATTAAAAAATATATATATAATTTAAATGGTAAATTTAATGTTATAAAATATTATATATATTTGAATTTTTAAAAAAATATTAAATATGGGAAATAATTGTACATCATGTTTTGATAAATCTCATGATAATAATATTCAAGATTTATCTAAAAAAAATCATTTACCATTTTTTGTAAAGAAAAATCCTCAATTAGAAAATCAAGATGAAAATGTTACTAATCTTGATTTAAAAAATGATTCTTATATATATGATAATAATTATGACAAAAATGATAATAATAATATAAAATCAACAAAAATTGGAAATAATATTCCAATTGAATATATTACAAAATTAAATAAATTGATAAAAGGTTTTTTATTTAGAAAATTATATAAAAAACATATAAAAAATGATTTAGAGAAATTTTCAATTGAATTATATAATAAATATATTGAAAAAACAAAAAAAGAAATGATTGAAAATATACTAAATAACAATATCAAAAATGAAAAATTAACTAAATATCAAAACACATCATGGAAAGATTATTATAAACAAAACCCAAATGAAGATATAGAAAAAGAAATATTAAAAACAAAAAAACACAAAGGAATAAAAATAAAATATAAACAAAAACCATCATCAAATGATATAAATGAATTACTATCAAAAATATATTCATTATATGAAGGAGAAATAAATTTATATAATGGAAAAAAATGTGGTTTTGGAAAAGAAATATATAAAGATTCTTCTATTTTAATAGGAACATTTTATAATGATAAATCAATAGGTTGGAATAAATTAATAGAATCAAATGGTACGATAACTATTGGATTATTTAAAGAAAATAATTTAAATGGAAAAGGAATAAAATATTCATATAAAACAGAATATTATTATGAAGGTGATTTTGTAAAAGGATTAAAAGAAGGAAAAGGAATAGAAATTAATAATGGAAATAAATATAAAGGGTCATTTGAAAAAGATAAAAAATGTGGTTATGGAAAATTAATATTTGAATCAGGTGATATATATGAAGGGAGATTTTTAAATAATAAATTTGATGGTGAAGGACATTATTATTACAAAAAAAATGGAAATGAATATATAGGAGAATATAGCAATGGATTATTTAATGGAGAAGGAATGTATAAATGGAATGAAAATGAATATTATAAAGGACAATATAAAAATGGTATTAAAGAAGGTAAAGGTGAAATTAGAAAGGAAAATGGAGATAAATATATTTGTCCTTTTGTAAATGGAGTTCCTCATGGAATTGGAATTTATGAGAATATTAAAGGAAAAAGAAAAGAAGTTGAATTTATTAATGGGAAAATTAATAAACATTATAAAAGTAAAAGTAATTAAGAATTATTTTTTTTTCATTATTGTAATATATTATTAATATATTTAGCTTTTTTTATTAAAAATAATTTTTTAATGGAGTTTTTGTTTTGAAAGTTGATTTATACTTGCTGCAATTCTTCTTCCTTTCATTAATTCTTCATTTTGTTTTTGTTTTTTATTTTTTTCTTTATTATATGCTTTTTTATTTTCTAATGATCTTATTTTATTTTCTATTTCAAATTCTTGTTCATTATCATCTTCTTCTAATTCATTTTTATTTAATCTTTCTTCAAAATTCTCATTATTATCTATATCATAACCTTTATGAAATTTTTGAATTTTTTTTCTTTTTTTTTGTAATAGTTTTTCATTTAATTTTAATATTTCTTTATTTACAATATTATCTTCATCTTTTTCTTTTTTATCTTTAACTTCAATTTTATTTAATTCTTCATTCATTTCATTTTCATCATCATTAACTTTTAAATTCTTATTTTTTTTTTTGAATTTATCACTACTAAAATCAATTGCATATTCCTTATTATTAAACAATTGTGCAAATCTAGGATCATTTAAATTAACATTACTCTTATCATTAACATTTTCATTATTTAACAATTTAGAATTAATTTTTGGTTTTTTCCCTTTATTAAATACAATTCTATCACCTAATAACTTTTCCATTTTTTCTTCCTTTTTCTTTTGTAAATATTCCTTATATGAAAAAGGTTGATTTAAATCTCTTAATTTTTTATATAATTTAAAATCCATAAAATAACCATGCATAAAAGGTTTAACTAATTTAGTTCCTATTAAATTTTGTGCTCCTAATTCATCTAGTTCTTTTTCAGTTAAAAATTTATAATCTTCAAATAAAGAATAATTTTTAGCTTCTTCTAATTCTTCAGTTATATTATCTAAAAATGAAGCCCATTTTGGAGAAGGACCTAATTGTGGAATAAAATAAATTTCAACTTTTTCACTTTCACATCCAAAGAAAAACATTCCTGAATTAGGATAAATTTCAAAATCATTAATATCATATTTTGGTTCAATATTAGTAAAACTTTTTCCATTTTTATAATTTGAAAATTTAGCGATTTTCTTATCAACAGTAATAATATTTTTTGAATTATCATCGAATAAAATTTTAATGATTGGTAAACCATAAGCATGTTTAATTGAATATAAAGGTTTAGAATTTCTCATATCAAAAACATTAACAATTCCTTCATTATTTCCAATTGCCATATTCAAACCATCAGAACTAAAATTAATTGAAGTTAAATCACAATTAAAATCATCAAATGAATAACAATTTTTTTTACTTCTTAAATCAAATAATTCAACAATACCATTTTCACAAGCACAACCAATTAATTCTAAAGGTTGATTATAACCTAATGAATTAATACCAATTGCTTTAGTTTCAAAACTTTGTAAAAATTGACCTTCATGTAAATTTAATCTATAAATTTCATTTCCAGTTCCAGCAGAAAATAAATCACAATATATTGGATCATATTTTATATCTCTTCCATATTTTGGTATTCTTATTTTAAAATGTTTTCCATATTGAGCATGTAATTCAATATTTCTATCTTCACATAACATTGCACATTTTTTATAATCATTACTTATTATTTCTATTTTTCTTATTTGACTATCGAATCCTCTTTCACATTTTAATGACATTTCTTTAAAATCGAATATTTTTAAACGAGGAGGATATATTCCACTTGCGAAAAGATAATTTCCGTCTTTCGATATTCTTATACATTCTGATGAGACTGGGAATGTACAATCTTGCAGGATTTCTATTCTGTTTGTATATTCTTGATTTTTTTTTAATTGCTTTACTGAAAAATGGGATTCTTTCATTAGTTCATATAAAGTTTTTCCTCCTGTTAAATTATATATTTTCATTCCATTTATTTCTGCAATTTGAATATTTGACATTTTAGAAAATATATATGAAAATTGTTGTTTTAATTAATCATTTAATTTAAAAAAATAAATATAATATTGAATAAATAAAAAAAAAAGTAAAACTTATTATATAAATTTGAAAAAAATTTTATAGTAAGAAAAAATATAAACTTCATAAATAGTAAAAAAAAATAAAAAAATCAAAATAAAAATAAAAAAATATGAATCAAAATGAAGAAAACCAAGAAATTAAATCTTCTTCAAAAAACATGATAGTAGCAGTTCGTTCCCGTCCCTTAAGCAAAATTGAATTGGAATATTCAAACATAAAAACAATAGAGATCCAAAATTCCAAAACTTTAATTATAACAGAACCAACACAATATAATTACATAGAAGAAGGAAGTAAATATATAAATAAAGACAATGCTTTAGAAATAATACAATCAAAACAAACAAAATTTGAATTTGACTATGCATTCGATGAGCATACACAACAAGAGGATATTTATCATTTCACAACTGAAAATTTAATAGAAAGTGTAATGGAAGGTTACAATGGAACAGTCTTTGCATATGGAGCTACTGGTTCAGGTAAAACTTATACTATGGTTGGTGATAAATCAAATCATGGTATTATGATTAGAGCTTTAAATGATTTATTTAATGCTTTAAGTGAAGTAAAAGATAAGAAATATAATGTTAATATTTCTTATATTGAAGTTTATAATGAACAATTGAAAGATTTATTAGATAGTAATAATAATAGAAAAAAAATTGATGCTAGATTTGATCCTCAAAAAGGTGTTATTTTATTTAATGCTATTCAAAGTAATATTAATAATGCAAATGATGCATTTCGTTTATTAGAAATTGGAAATAAAAATAGGACAGAAAAAAAAACTTTATATAATATAAATTCATCACGTTCTCATGCTATTCTTTTAGTTAATGTTGAAAGTCAAGATTCACAATTATCATCATCAAATAAAGTAGCATTTGGTAAACTTTTCTTAGTAGATTTAGCAGGAAGTGAAAAAGTTTCTATATCATCAAAAGCTGATGCTGAGACTGGGAATATAAATAAGAGTTTATTAGCTTTAGGTAAATGTATAAAAGCATTGACTTCAAAAAGGAAAGTTCATGTTCCAATAAGAGATTCAAAATTAACTTATATATTACAAGAATCTTTTTCAGGAAATTGTAGAATTTCTATGATTGCAACTATAAGTCCTAGTTTAATGTTTATTGATGAAACTCTTCATACTTTACAATATGCGAATGAAGCTAAAAAAATTAAAATTACTATTAAGAAAAATATTGTAGATAATAGAGTTTTACAAGTTTCTAAATTAGATCAGTATATTCAAAGTTTGAAAAGTGAAATTAATAATATTAGAATGGAAATTGCTGAGAAAGAAAAAGTTAATATGAGTATGGATGTAGGGGAATATCAAATGGATAATAGTGAAACTTATGAACAATTGAAAAAAGATTTGATTAATCATTTTGAAGAAGAAATTGCTGTTAAAAATGAAATTATTAATAAAGAAAAAGAAATCGAAATGCTAAAGGTTGAAATTTCAGAAAATGAATTAAATATGAATTCAAATCCTACTATTAATACTTCTGCTATTCAAAAAATGATTAGTTCAAAAAAAAGTGAAATTGATAATAAAATAAAAAATATATCAATTAATTATACACAACAATCAAATTTAATGTCAAAAAGAAAAGAATTTGAAAAGAAAATAAATGAAATAATTGATACTGATAATGAATCACCAGCAATAAAAAATATAATAAATATATATAAATATTATATAGCTCTTCTTGAAAATATGTATTCAGAACATAGAAATGATATAAATCAAAATGAAATAAAAAGAAAAGATATTAAAATTCAAATATTAACAAATCAATTAGATTTAAGAGATAATTTTATTTATAATGCAGGGCAAGAAATTGCAAATAAAAATGGAACATTTAAGTTTACTAATCCAAAATTTCAATCAGCAGATGAAATTGAACTTAATCCTTATAAGCCTACTATTATAAAAGTTTATCCTATTTTTACTAATTTAATTAAAAAAACAAGTAATATCAATAATGGAAATATCAATAATATAAATAATAATATAAATCACAATTTGAATAAAAATAATTTCCCAATAAAAAAAATTCAACAAAAAAATATTCCAGTAAAAATTACAAAACGTAGACAATTTGATGATGATGTACAAAATTTGGGAAAAAAGAAGAAAAATATGAGTATTTATTTAGAAAAATTTCAAAGGAAAAAACCATTAAGAGCAAATTTAAGTGAAGATTTAATTAATAATGGAAAAAATATTATTAGAGATAGAAATGTAAAAAATATCTTCAATAATAATAATCAATCTATGTTTAGTAGTTATGATAATGATAATAATTTAAATAAATCCAATTTAAATAGAAGTAATGATAATAGTATTTTATCTCCTAATGTATCAAGATTTGAAAGTGAAATTGAAAAGAAAGTTAAAAATATTTTAAGTAAAAATCTTATTGGGAGATTTAAAAAAAGTCCATATGTTAAAGAGTTTTATTAAGTTATTTATATGATTTTACATTGCTTTAAATATAAATTGCTATTTTTTTATTTATTTGTCGCAAGTTATTTTTAATGATATATTTTTAAATACGTTAAATATAGAATTAATGTATTATTTAGTTTATTTATCAAAATAATCATATTATTATATCAGAGATAAATAATATATAAAATTAAATTTCAAAAATAATTATTTATTTTATTTTTATTTTTAACATTATATTATATTTAACACATTTTTACTATTATTTTAATTAATTTTATAATAACTCCATTATTATTGATTCCTAAAGGAAATACTTTATAAACAAACTTTAAAAAGCATTATGTTTTCAAGCATAAAAATATGAGCAAATCAAATAATAATATTTTTATAAATATTAAAAATTTTCTTCTAGATATTTTTAATTCCAATATTTTAATAAAACATAAGTAATTTAATGGATAAAATTACTATAATGTTACATAAATATATATTACAAATAGAATAAAAATCCATATTTTGTTTATCTCAGGTATATTTGATGAACAAAAGAAATATTTTACATTTCAACCTATATAAATATTATACAATAAGAATAATAATTTATTGCTATTATGAAAATAATAGCATATATTAATTATTATTTAAAAATCATCATCATCATCAAATGAAATTCCAATTAATTCATTATTAAATAATGAATTAGCAGTTAAATCTATATTTTTTCTACCATTTTTCTCAATTTTATTTATTATTGAAATATTTGGTTGATATGACAATTTTGAAATTGTCGAAGATTCCTTTAAATTATTAATTGTGAATGCTTCTGTTGATTGAAAACTTTTATTTAAAACCATTTTTGAATTATCTTCTTTATCTTTTTCTTTTTCTTTATCAAAATTATAATCAATTTTTTTTATTTTTTTCATATCTTTATTAAAATTAATATTAATTCTTTGATTATTATAATCATCATATCTTTTTTTTAAACAAGAATGAAATCTATTTTTTATCATATCTGTTGTTCTATTTTTAAAAAAATTTCTAATAGTTGCCCATTTAGGACCATATTTTTCATATAATTGTATAAGTAAAAAATCTTCTTCAGGAGTAAATTTCTTTTTATTTATATTAGGAGCTAATACATTCATATATCTATCTCTTATTTGTTTTCCATTTCTAGTTTTTACAATTTTACTTATTTTTGACCATGAAGTACCGTGTTTTTCAATTAAAGATAATATTAAATTATCTTCTTCTTTTTTCCAAGTTCCTTTATAAATTCCTGGTCTTATTCTTTTATATCTACTAAAACATTGAAGAGGAGTTTTATTATGAAAATTTGATGCTATATCTTTCCATTTTTTTCCATTATGAGAAGTTACAAGTTTTATTAATTCTTCATCTTCATCTTTTGACCATTTTTTTTGATTTATTACTTTTTTAATAATAAAAATTTTTTGTTTTGGAGTTTTTTTCTCCATGTTCATTTTTAATTATAATATTTTGAAGATGAAATTCTTATACTTTATATACATTTCCATTTTAAATCAAATTTCTTTTCTTTTTTAAAAAAAAAAAAATTTTATCATTTTTTTTGAAAATGTTCATTATATTCAAAAAGTTTTTTAAATTTTAATTATTAGAATATATGAATGTTATCGAATGGTAGTTTTTACTTAATTTTTTTAGAAGATATTGTCAGTTTATGGGAAATTAGATTGTTTTTTAATTCATGAATTGTGAGTTTATTTTAAATTATAATTTTGGATTTTTTTAAATTTAGAAAATTAATTAAGGATTAATGTGTATGTATATTTTGTTTTAATTTTTTGAATTTTATGAAATATTTTAGAATATCAATATAGGATTTTTTTTAAAATTTCCTAAATTTTAAATTTTATATTATCCACATTTTCTTCTTCTTTTTTCCTTAAATCTAAAAATGAAAAAATAAATAATTTTTTTTTATATTATGAAAATAAATATTGTACAAAATGAAATTTTATAAAAAAAAAATTAATCAAAAAAAAATTATTTCCAAAATGAAAATAAAACATAAAATTAAAAATAAAAATTAAACATAATATGGGAGCAAATTGTTCATGTCTCCGAAATAAAAACTCCGAAAGCGACATATCAATAACATCTGACGACTTAAAATTAATAATAAACAAATCCTCAAACATGAAAACAGATAAATTTCTAAAATCTCTAATATCAATTCAAAGTCACATAAAAGGTTATTTAATGAGAAAAAAATTAAATATCCAAAATTTCCAACTTGGAAAATTTTTACCATACATGGAACAAGATTTACCATATGAAACGAGTAAAAATCCAAAAATAACAAATGAAGAAATAAAATATTTATTCCAAACATACGAACAATTAAATGATGAAATTCCAATAGTATGTTTAAAAACAATAGAATACCCAAATGGTATACAATATTTTGGTGAATTTAATCAATCAAATAATCAAAAACATGGAAGAGGAATATTAAAATTTCCAAATGGTTCAACTTATTATGGCCAATTTAGAAATGATAAAGCACATGGAAAGGGAAAATTAATATTTAAAGATTTAGAAGAATATGAAGGTGATTGGATAGAAAATAAAGCAAATGGATTTGGTATTTATAAAAGTAATGATGTTATTTATGAAGGTAAATGGAAAGATGATAGACAAGAAGGAATTGGTACAGAGAAATGGAATAATGGAACAAGTTATACAGGAGAATTTAAAATGGGACAAAAAACTGGTAAAGGGAAATTTAAATATATTGATGGTGCTAATTATTCAGGGAATTTTTTAAATAATCAAATGCATGGGAAAGGGATTTATATTTGGAGTGATGGGAGAGAATATAATGGTGATTGGAAATATAATAAAATTGAAGGTGAAGGTGTTTTTAAATGGCCAGATGGAAGAAGATATATTGGACATTATAAAAATGATAAAAAAGATGGTTATGGTATTTTTGAATGGCCTAATGGGAAAAAATATAAAGGATTTTGGAAAAATGGAAAACAACAAGGTGAAGGGGAAAGTTATGATCCTATTGAAAGAAAATGGGTTAAAGGAATTTGGAATGAAGGAAAAAGAGAAGTTGGATGTGTTATACTTTCTAATTCTAGTCAGGAAGGTACTAATGTTACTAGAAATTTTAAACATGGGATTAATAGTGCAATTATTCAATGTAATGATAATTAAGTTGTTTTGGTTATTCTTTTTATGTTTTTTTCTTTATTTTTTTATTGTTTTTTTCATTTTTTTTTATTTTTTTGTTTTTTTTTTGTTATTTTTATAGATTAATTAATTTTAATTTATATTTTTGAATTATATTTTTATTTTATTGTTTTTAAAAATTTTGTTAAATATAAACAAAATACATTAATAAATATTTTATAATTTAATTTTATTTTAAATTTTAATTAAACAATATCAAAAGTAGATTTTAAAATTCAATACTTAAAATAAATTATTATTATTAAATATTAATATTTATATTTTTTTTATTTTTTTATTTCTTAATTTAATTAAATGTTTTATATTATTTATATAATGTTGTTATCATTGTTAATATTATCATTATTTTAATTTAGATTATTTATATTTGCATTATTTTCTTGTTGTTGATTTCTTTCATTTTTATTTTCTTCTGGTAATGGATTTTCTTTTTCAAAATTATCACACCATAAAGGAAAAAGAGACATTATTAATATATATAAGATTTCATTAAAACAATTAATATAATTATTATAATCATTATGTTGATTAATATCAATATTTTTTGATTTATTATTTTTAATATTTCCTTTTTTATTTATTTCTTCATTTGATTTATCTATAATCTCATAATTATCAGATTTAGTGTTTGATTTATCAATTTCAAATTCTTTTTTATCATTTTCATTTATTTTAATTTTTTCAATTTGTGATTTATAATATTCATCAATAGAAATTTTCACTTCATACCAGTAATAAATTAATAATAAACTAATAAAAAAAGGGAATTTCCAACCTTTCATATAAATATTAAAAACAATATAAGAGACAAATAGTTTAAATATAATTTCCACTTGAAAATAATTCTTAAAAGGAAATTTTTCAAAACTACCAAAATCATTGTAATCAAATTTCTTATTATTATTATTTGCAATATAAATTCTTTTTTTTAATCCAGAAGCCATTATAGGAAAAGTTTTATATGAAATTTCATTTTTAGGATATAATTGACAATAACTATTAAAAATTTTATTTTCAATATCAATAAATTCACTTTTTTTTAAAATTTCATTTGAATGTATTTTAGTTATTTGCTCTTTTAAATTTGAGGAATTTTCTTTAAAATTTATTATAATTAAATTTGTTTTATTTTCATTAAATAATTCTTTTAATGTTAAACCAAAATATTTTTCTAGAGGCTTTGTTTTAAATATAAAAATACTTTCAGTATTAGTAAAATCATGTTCAAATGTTGATATTATAAATTTGTTTAACTTTTTTACAGTCCAATATGAAGGAACTTCAATTGAAAATGTTTCTACATTTGGAATAAATTTAAGTATTATATTATAACAAAAATTATCACTTATATTTTTTTCCATTTTTTAAAATAAAAATTAAAAGAAGAATAATATAAAAATTACTATACAATAAAATATAAATTGACAGATAATTCTTTAAATTATTTTTCATAAAATAAATAAAGAGTTTTAAAATCTATATAATAAAAACAAAGATTTTTAAAATAAAATGTTGTTTATTTAATAAATAAGTAAATATTATTAAAATTATAAAATATTTTTTTAAATTATTAATGGAAGTGGAATTAATGTATAAAGATAGTTCTTTTGTATTCAATATTTCACCATTAATGCCAATATCATATTTAAGAGCATTATCCCAAAAATCATTTCATATTCCAGAATATTCTTTAAATTTAACATACCAAAATATAATAATAGATAAACAATATAATGAAACATCATTAAAAGAATTATTTAAAACATCTTCAAGAATAATAATTCAAGTATCAGAAGGAGAACCAAAAACTTTAATGAAAACATTTTTAAATAGTACAATAACATCCACAACTTTAAAAACATTAAAAATGGAAGAAAAAAAATTATTATTAAAAAAACAATTTGATATAAATAAAACTCATTTTGAATTAGAATTAGATAATGATATTAAAAAAGATAAATGTGAAATATGTAAAAAAAGAGAAATAGATTATTTTTGTAGAGAAGAATGTAAATTTTTATGTAAAATAGATAAAAATATGGGACATTTAAATCATAAATTTATAATAGTAGAACAAGGTAATATTGAACAGTGTGGTTATAATTATCAAAAACAATTAATTCAAGAAATTCAAAATCAAAAAGATGAAGTTAAACTATTAATTGAAAAATCAAGTAAAGAAAGATTAACTGAAAAAATTGAAGAAGTTTATGATATTTTAGCAAAAATTGGTGATACTGAAAGAGAAATTATGGAAAATTTTCCTTGTCTTCCATTAGATTCAATTACTAATACTGATTATAATGAAATTACAAGAAATATATATTCTATAAATGATGATATTAAAAATAAAAATGCTTTTAATATTAAAGATAAAAAACCTTTTTTTAAACAATTACAACATGAAGATTTTAATTTGGATAGTTTGAGTAAAGATATTGAATCCATAAAAAAAAAATATGATTTTCAAGATATGTTATGTGAAATAATTGAACAAACAAGAAATAATTTAATTAATTTACATGAAACTTTAAATGAAATTTGGAATGGTAATAGATATAATATTATTGCTTTTTCACATGAAATGGAAGAAATTCTTAAAAGAATGAAAAAAAAATTTATTGTTAAATCAACAGATTCTGAAGAAGAAACTTCTGATAATGAATCAGAATTAGAAGAACTTTTTTTTGAAAGTAAGAAAAGAAATAATACTGGAATTTCAAATATTATTTTACCTAAACTTTCAGTGAAAAAATTAAAAAAGGATAAAAATAATAAATTATTAAAAGGGAATTTTCCTTTATTTAATAGTTTAAATTTTGATAGAAGGAAAAAGATGATTAATAATAAAACAGAAAAAAGTAATAATTTTGATAGCGAAAATGATTCAGATTCAAATAGATTAAGTAATAATAAAAGAAATAGAAAAAAATTTGTTCCTTTAACAGATAGAGAAAAATCACATAATATGAATAATAATAAAAAGGGAGAAATAACTAAAGAATTTAATTTAGATCAAGTTTTATTAACTGAAGGTGAAGTTAATAAAGGACCTAAAAGACCTCCTAGGAAAAATTCTGTTAGAATGAGTATTTTTATAAGAAATATGAATAAAGTTGATACTGTTTCTACATCTAAATTGATGAAAGTAAAAAAAAAGAAAAAAAAATATACATAAATTGTTTTTGTTTTGTTTATATTTTTTTTTATGTTTTATTTGATTATTTGTTTGTATGAATATTCTATATAATTAATTTTTAGATTTTATGAAATCTTTATTTATAATAATAATATATTTTATATATGAAAAATAAATTTAGTTATTTTATTTTTTTAATTATTTTATATATTATTAAAAAAAGAATTATTAATGAATTAATATTCCTAAATAAATTTTTATTAAAAATAAATTTAAAAAATAAAAATAAAGAAATTAAAATTCAAAACAAATACACAATTTAATTATCTAATTGTGTCAGCAAAGCTGTACCTCTTCTAATCCAATGATCAGCATTTTTATTAGGAGTTCTATCATCACATTTCAAATAGAAATACATAACAAAGTTAGTAGAATGTCCAGTAGTAGAAAGTTCTCCAGCTCTACTACTAGTCTTATACAAAGGACATTCATAATAACCAGTTTTCTTTAATTTACTAACATTAATAGGTTCTAACCAAATTACAGGCATTTCAATATGTAATTGTCCAGGTAATTGTTCTCTTAAGCAAATCCTACTAATATCCCAAGAAGCACCTTCTAATTGCAAACCATGAATATTCACACCATCAGAAGGGAAAATAATTTCTTCATCACCATATTTTTTATCTAAGACATTAGTTCTAAATGTTAATTTATCAATTGGTTCTAAAGTCTTTCTTGCATATGTTTGTAATACTGCAGTATTAAATCCTTGAGGGAAGAAAAATGCAGAAATCCAAAATGAGTCTTGTGGTCCATCATATAACCATTTTGACATGAATTTAACTCTAAGAATTAAATCTTTTATCCAACTTGATAAAGGTTTTAATGATAAATATGCATTATCTGCCCAAAGTTTTGGGACTAAACCATCAAGGAATGAATGATATACTTTTTCTATTTGAGGTGACATAACTTCTGTACCTTTAACTGCTAATTCAAGACTATGTAATGATGCTCTCATTACTTTTAATAAATTATTAAATTTATCACATTCTTGAAGAAGGAAGTTACCTAATGGTGATTTTTTCTTCTTTCCATCATCTTTTTTCTTCTTTTTATCTTTCTTTTTATCTTTCTTTTCATCTTCTTTTTTCTCCTCTTCTTTCTTTTCTTCTTCTTTTTTATCTTCTTCTTTCTTTTCTTCATCTTTTTTCTCTTCTTCTTCTTTATCTGCCTCTGGATTTACTAAAATTGAAAAAGCATTAGCTCTAGTTTTATCTAAATCTTCAACATCTGCAAATTGAGTATCAATATCATATTTAATATCCAATACAATTTCATCAGGTTTTTTTCCACCAGAAGATGAAGTTCTAGGTTGAATACCTATTAGTGGTTCCATAAATTCTCTAACAGTTTTTTTTTGTAATGTAATATTGGCATTATTATTTAAACCAAAAACTTCAGGTTCATCATCTAAAGGTAATTGCTCAATATATTGATTAATAACTTGCATATTTTCAACATCAGGTGCATAATAGATACCAGATTCAGAGAATTTATAATTTTCATCAAATATCAAATCATCAAAATATTTTTCTAAAATAGCAGCAATTAACTTTTCATCTTTATCATCAGTTACTCTACCACCATAGTTAATAGTACCAACTAAAAATCTTAAAATTTCAAATGGAACACCTTCATTAGCATATTCTTCAATATACATATTAAGATGCATTCTAGATGCTTCTAAATCAGAATTCATCCATTCATAAGGAATATTCCAACCTAAAGGACCGAATTTTCTTCTTTCTAAAATAATTGCATGGAAAAATGCTAAACCAAAAGTCATTTTCTTTAATTGGAATGGAAGAGTAGCATTTTTAAAATCTTCATCTTTAATATTAAGGAAAGTACCTTTTAATGAAGCACGAATACCTTTTGGAGGTTCATTAGTAATCTTAACACCACTTTGTAATATTGTAGCAGGGAATGCATTACTAGGCATTGATGTTAACCATAATCTATAATCTTCATGTATTTCATCTTCTTTATCATTTACTTCTTCTAATATTTCTTCAAATTTTGGCATCCATGAACGAGCCAAGTGACAATTTTCTAAACATACCCAATTTCCATTCTTAATACTTTCAAATATTGCTCTTTTTGCTATATCACCTTGTCCTTGACCTAATGAAATGTTTATCATGTTTACTCCTCTTACTTTTGCATAGTCTCTTAAGAATTTGACTGGATTTGCTCCTGCTGATAAAATGAAAATTAAAGGTGTTGTTTTTAATGAATCTAAAAATGCTGTTTCTACACTAAATGGTGGTGATTCTAAGAATCTTTTACTGAATGATGTTTCTATAAAGTGTTTAATTGCAAAAATTAATTTTTCTTCTCTTAATTCTTTTACAAGCAATAATCTATTGAAATCTTGAGATATTTTTTCTAAAGCTTCTGGTAAAACTTCTGAATGGGGATTTTCACTTTTTAAGAAATCATTGAATTTTTTAATATCATCTTGATTGAAATTACCTAATATATTTTCTATATCATAGAATGATACTACAAATTCTTTAAAAGATATTAATTTCTTATATAAATCTAATGACATCCAACTATCAATTCCTTTTTTGTAATATGGACTTTCTTTTTCATCAACTTTAGGAACAAAGTTACCTACACCTCTTAAGAAGAATTGCCATTCTGATTCACCAATACTTTCATCATTTTGTAATTTTGATGAAACAATCAAGAAACTATATAATAATTTATCTTTTTCAAATAAACCTCTTGATATCTTTTCATAGAAACTAATAGTAATATCATCAATAAGAATTTGAACTCTTTTCATAACATCTTTTGAAGCTTCACTTCTATTTAATCTTTGGTTAAATAATTTAAGGAAATATTCCAAAGAATAATTATACATAGAATCAATATTAGCTAATGAAGCAATAGCAAAATATAAAATTGAACCTCTAACAGAAATTGGGTGATATGAAGTTCTTTCTTTATTAATAGTTTTAGCAGTGACTTCAGCTTTTTCTAATTCTTCTTTAATTTTAGCAGATTGAATTTTAGATTCTTCTAATTTATCAACTAAAATATCATTATCTAATATATCACTTCCGGCTGCATTAACAAGATTTAAAATTGAAGTTTCTAAATCAGAAATCATCTTTTTACCATTATTAATAGATAACATAGTTTCATCTTTTTGAGCTTCTAATTCTGGTCTTTCATGCTTGACAACTTCGACTAATAATTGATCTTCTAAACCTTTTCTTGTGACTGTAAAGTTAATTAAAGTAACTTTAATAGATAATTCAGGTAAATAATGTGGATTTGCCATTTTACTCGTCATGAATAATTTAAATCCAGGAGTAAATTGAATAGGTTTATCACTTCCCATAGAAAGATAATAACCAGCACCTTGTTTAAAAACTTGATTAGCTAAAATAGGTTCTAATGAAGAATCAAGTGTTTGTTCAACATTTTCTATAAGACAAGGATAACCATTCATAATAGAATTTTTCAATAAATTGAATAAATTTTTATTTGTAATTTTATAAGCATTTATTTTTTGTTTTCTATAATAATTTCTAATCCATTTATTAGCTTGCATTTGTGGATCAATAATTAAAGGCCATCTCTTAGCACGAACTGTAATAATAGCATTTTCTATTGAAAGTTCATCTGCTGGTAAACCTGAATAATTCCAATCTCTAATTTCCATAGGATCAGAAAGCATTGCTTGGATACTAAATTCTGGTATATTTTCAGGAAGTAATCTTTCTTCTATTTCTTCAGCTGATAATGGAACATATGTATTTTTAATTCTATCTTCTTCTTCTTTCTTTTTTGCTTCTTCTTCTTCTTTTTTCTTTCTTTCTTCTTCTTCTTTTTTTAATTCTTCTTCTGTTTTTTCAGGTTCTTCTTCTTTCTTTTCTTCTTCACCTGCTTCTGCTTTTTTCTTTGCTTCTTCTTCTTCTTCTTTCTTTTTAGCTTCTTCTTCTTCTTTTCTTCTTTCTTCTTCAGCTTCTTCTTCTTCTCTCCTTCTTTCTTCTTCACTATCTTCATGAGTTGAATAATGAACACCAGCTCTAATTAAAAATTCTTTTGTTGATGTTAAAAATTCTTTTCTATATTCCATAGTGAAAGGACCAAAGTAACTTACAACTGTACTTGAAATAATAACATTTGCTAATAAATTTTTAGCTTCTCTACTTAATTGAACAATTTTTTCTTTCCAACGTACACCTTCATCTTTTAAACCATTAACTAATTTTCCTGCCCTTTTCATTTTAATATTAATGTTTTTAATTGAGAATTCTAAATTAGATAATTCTCTATTTGCATTGTTATATTCTTTTTCTAATTGTGCTAATTCATCTACCTTAGCTTTTAATGTTTTACTCTTTTCTTCTAATTTATCTTCTACTTCTTTTAATTCTCTTGTTGCTTTTTCTTGTTGATCCATTTTTGGTTTGACTTGTCTATAGACTTTTACATAATCTAATAATGCTCCTACATATATTTTCAAACCATCAGCAGCTAATGATACTTTTGTAAAATCTTTTTCTCTAATTGTTTCATATAAATCACCTAATTGTTTTAATTTTCTTGGATCATTTAATTTTTTAACCATCATTGCCTCATTTTGACAATTATCTTTGAATTTTTTAGTATCATTAATTAAAATTTTGAAATCTGAATATTCACTTCCTTTACAATCAAATACAAAACATATATTTCTTGCTAAGGCTAAAATATTTTCAGATGGTTTTGAATATGATCTTAATTGTTTTAAATCACCTTCATCTAATTTTTGTAAAGCTTCTTTGGCATAGTCTAATTTTGGTTTTGCTGTAGCCATTTCTGCATCACATTCTTCTTTAATTTTTAAAATTTCATTTCTTTGAACATCTACTTCATCTTTTTCTCCTTGAATTTTTGTTCTTTCTTCTCCTACTACTTTCTTTTTTTCTTCAAGAACTACAATCATAGCATCTACATCTTTCTTTCTTTGAATTTGTTGTGGTTCTAATAATACTAATTCTTCTTTTAATGATTTGACAATTTCATTTGCTTCATTTAATTTCTTAATACCTAATTTATAATTCTTAATTTGTTCTGGAATAATTTTAATCTTTTCATTATAAATATCAATAAATAATTTAATAAATTCTAAATATGAAGTAGGTGTAATATAATAATTTCTTCTTAATTCAGTTTGGAATCTTTTAGAAAGTTCTAAAGCTTTCTTTTGAATTTCAACAAAAATAATACTCAACATAGTAATAACTCTTCCTTCTAAAGGTTTAACAGTATTAGCAGGTTGTCCTCTAATAGTTTCACCAATAGTTTTTAAATATCTTCCTGCAACACTCTTCAAAGCATCATCTGGCCAAACATTAAACCAATCAATAGTACAACAATTGATAATTGAAGGGAATTGAATACAACGGTTTCTAAATGATGAACCTACTGGTGAGAAAGATAAAACAACATGTAAAGAATCTCTTACAGTAGCAACAAAATATTGATAAACACCATCTTTTGTTTCTGGATATTTATTTTCTTTTGCTTTATCTTTTAAGTTATTGAATATTACTGCCATTTCATCATCTTTAAATAAGTTTGGTACTTCACCATTATTTAATATATTATTAATATCTTCTAAGAAACTTTCTTGTAATATTTGTGTATCACTAAATAAGAATGCTTGTTTTTTATTATCATTAACTCCACCATTTTCACTAATACCACCACTTTTCTTTAATATTTTACCAATATCTTTTAAGAATGCTTCTACACCATATCCTTTTGCAATTTGTAATGTATTCATTTCTTGTTTTAAAGCAAATACAACAATTTTAGTTAATGATTGTCTACCTGAACCACCTAAACCTATTAATAAGGCATTACCTCTTGCTAAATTCAAAATACGAGCTATACGACAAAAGTGATTTATAGCATCAGTAAAGAATACTAATTTCATTTGACCTGCTCTTGATGCTGTATTATATGATTCTAATTCATCATTAATTCTTTTAAGAAGTACATTTGGATCAGTTGATATTTTATAACATTTTTCTTTTATATCAGTGAATATTAATTGATCTAATGATGGTAAAGTTCCCTTTTGAATTGCTAATTTTCCTTCATATAAATTTTTAATTTCATTATCAAACCATGGTATATCCTCAGCAAGTAATCTATCTCTAAATTGACGACTCATTTCATGAATCCATAAGAAAACTAACATTTTTTTATCAGGAATTTCACTTAAACCTGCTCTTACCATTCCTTGAATAACTTTACTCATATCTCTTAGATTGAAAGTATAATGTGATTTTGAAGGAGTCGGTAATAATTTTTCTCTAATCTTTTGATACATTAATAAAGCACTATCGATTAAAACATCAGTTTCTTTTTCTAAATTCTTTGTTTGAGATAACCAAGAAGCAACAATTGTTTTGAAAATTAACTGCATACTTTCATTTGATAAATCTGTAATCCAAATCATATTAAAGTGTCTAAATAAACGTGGAGTAACTGGATTTCTACCTCCTGAAGGTGGAGCACATGCTGCCATTATAATTGTATCTTTAATTGATCTTTTAATTTTCTTTTCATCATATAACATTTTATTATCAATTAATTGACGTATAAATTCAATTGGTTGTTGAGCTCCGAATAAATCAAGTTGAGGTAAGTTAATATCATCAATAAAGTAAATGAATTTTTTACCTGCTGGTGGTGCAAAGTTACCATTTTTATAAATTGTTGTCTTTAATATATCATAAATATTTCTACTTGTTGTCTTTGCTGAGAAGTTTGATGATTTATATATAAATCTTCCACTTTTTTCATTTTTAAGATAATCCATAATTACAACTGATTTACCTACACCAGTTTCTCCCATATATAATGAATTAAATCCATTATTAGATAAAATACTCATAACTTCCTTATATTTAACAGTATCATTTGTTGGGATTAAAATATTAAAGAATGGGAAGTTTTCATCATATTTATAAGGAACTCTATCTGATACTTTATCGAAGAATCTATCAAAAGTTGCATTTGTGATATTAATACATACATCATATATATTAAAATCATTAAAGTTAACATTTAATAAATTGAATTTTGATTTAATATCTTTTGCAAATGGATTTCTTGATTTATCATCAAGATTAGCACCAATAGACCAAATTATAGCAAATGCTAATAAATAATTACAAATATCATTAATATTTGCTGCTTCTGGTTTAATAATATCAGGTTGATAGAAACATGAAATAATATTTAAGCAACTTTGAGCTAAATTAATATCTACTGAAGGAATTTTTTCTTTACATTTTTCCCTAACTAAACTAATATATCTTGGAATATATTTTTCTAATTCATTACCAATAACTTCAACTTGTGCAATATATTGTTCACATTTATTTTTAGTAGAAGGTTTCTCTAATTCTTCTTCTAACATTTTTCTTAATTTTTCTTGATAATTAAGAACCCAACTCTTAATAATAGGTAATAAACCAACATGATGAGGTTCCATATAAACCATACCACATCTTGAAACTGTAGCTGGTGAAGCAACTTCTAAATCTTGTACTTCAAAAATTAAATTCATCATTTTTGGAATTTTAATATTAGATGAATCAGGTAAACATAATTTCCTAGAATCATCAAGTACAGTATTCATGTCTTCAATCCAAGTAGCATCAACAGGACCATCAAAAATTAACCATAATCTCTTTGAAGTACCACCTGGCAATTTTTCAGCATCTTCTGCTTCTCTCATGATTCTAGCAACAATACCATCTTCCCATGTTTGTGTAATTTCATCTTTTGCCATATATAAATCACTTTTAGGAACAGCTTTTGGATTTAATAAATCAGTATTAATTTTACAATACCAACTTTCATTTGCTGCCAAATCTTTATTTTTACCTAATTCTGTTAAAGTTTTAACTAATACTTGATATATTGATGTTTTTCCTGTTCCTGTCACTCCAACAATCATATTACCTAAACGAACCATCATTGTATCAAGTAATTGACCTACTTTTTCAACAAATCCTGGAGTTGGTTTTAAATTTTCTGCTTCTATTATTTCTTTTACTTTATTATTGAAAACTTTATTATCAATTTTATTAACCACTGTTGTTGGGAATAAATCTTTAATAATATCTAAGAATAATTCAATATCAACTTCAAGGAATTTTGGTAAGTTAGAATCTTTCATAGCTCTAATAAGTACTTCTGCTTCAGGATCTTTAGGGAATTTTTCTTTTAAATAACCAGCTCTTGTTAAAATAGATTTAATACCTCTTAAACCAAAATCATAATGTTTTTGTTTTGATAATTGCTCAGATGATAATTTAAATAACTGATGCATTTTAACAGATAAATCTTTTGCAGTTTTAAATCCTTTAGAATATAAAGTAACTTCTGCAACTAAAGCATAATCGGGAATCATCATAGCTACAGGTCTAAATAGAGATTTAAGATTATCAGGTAATTCAGTTCTTCCAGCATAACCAGGATTCATAGTAATAAATACTCCAAAACGTGGTTTTAATTTAATAGTTTTTCCATCAAAATCCATAATCCATTTTTTTTCTCTTAAATGTGTTTGAATAGTTTCGATTTGTTGAGCAATGACAGATAAGACTTCAATTTCAATTCTATTAAATTCATCAAAACAAGCCCAAGCACCACATTCAGCTAAACCACAAAACATTCTACCCATCATTTTATAATCTAACTGATCAGTACAATTAAATACACAAACTTTAATAGCAAGTGCTTTACTTAAATCTTTTGTTGTTTCAGTTTTACCTGTTCCAGCTGGACCTGCAGGAGCACCACCAAAGTTAATATGTAAAGCTGATGTTAATGTAATATAACACTTATCTGTTAATGGAGTAATAACCATACGTTCTGGATTACCTAAATATTCATATCCATATATGAAACGAGAATTTGTTTGTTTAATTACTATTTCCATTCTCTCTTCTTGTGTTTGAACATTTATATCTTTTTCCCAATAAAATTTCAAATTTTTCTGCCATTCAAAATCATTTTTATTTTTAACATCCTTTCTAATCATATCACTAACAACAGCTCGAGCATGGACATTAATAATAATTAATCTTTCAACTAAAGATTTTTTTAAAGGTTCAACTTTTTCTCTAACAAGAGTACTTAATTCAATAATTATTTCTTCCATATATTCTAAAAAGTCACTTAATTTACCACCTTCAGCAATAGAATCTATAGCTTTTTCAACAAATTCAGCCCACATGACTTGATCATCAGTAATAACACATTGACAAGGATAACCAGCATAAATCCATTCACGTCTTGGTTGTTTGAATCCAGGATATTTTTCTAAACATAGTTTTGTTTTATCATAAACAGATTCAAACATACTTGCTTCTAATTCATTTAACCATCCTTCAATATTTTCAGTTGCAAATAATGTATGAGTTAATGGTACAATTTCATCTTCTGGTGATACCATTTCAATAATTTCATTTGATGATTCACTTACGAAATTTACACATTTAATACCATCAAAACATTTTGATAAATAATCATTTACTAAACGTGGTTGACGTGTATTTGATAAAATTTTTAAAAGTTCATCATTTGATAAAAAGTAAAAACGAGGGAATGCTTTTCTTTTTGTTTGTAAATAATCTTCTAATGATTTTTGAATGGTATCTAATTCCTTATGGAAACGAGTTAACATTTCTAATAAACCTTCTTGTTTACATCTGTTAATAACAATAGGATCAGCATAAGTTTTCCTCATTAATTCCTTAAATAATTTATTGACTTTAGCAAAATTTTTTGAAGGTTCAGGTAATTGTTTTTTAATATCTTCAGCAGAGAAAATATTTTCTAAATAAATCCATTGTTTCTGAACTAATAACCATTCTTCAATAATAGCAGAAATTGAATTTAACATATTATCCCATTCTTCAACTTTATCTCTAATATCAGCTACATGTCTTGATGATAAAGCACCAGCAACTAATTGAGAATGTTCATCTAAAGCATTATAAATTTCTTCTACACTAGCAATAATATATTTAACTTCATTTTTAGTTTTTGATTGATTTTGAATAATAAATTTAATATTTGCCCAATCAGCAGAAATTTTATCAATATCTTTCATTATTTTTTCTTGTGCAATAGCAGCAGCACTAATATTATCAATTTTATCTCTTTCTTCTTTAATTTTATCGTTGGAAATAATCATACCAAAAGTAGTTGAATTTAATTGTTCTGGAGTATAAACTTCTTCTGGTTTTACAATTTGGAAAAATTCAATCCAATGTCTTTCTTGCATTGAAGTAGATGATAAAACTTGAATAACAGGAGCATTTTGATTCATTGTATTTGATAAATCATATAAATAACTGAAAACTTTATCTTTATCAGGATCTGCGATTTTACTTTTAATACTTGTTATTGAAATATTAAAATCACGAATAGCATCTTCAATTTTTTCATTTTTCATTTGATTAATTGTTAAATTTTTCCATTTTTCTGTTGATTTTTCTAAATCTATTAAAGTAGTCCATAATTGACTTTTTAAATCGTAATTTTCATTTAATTTTTTCCATTCATCTTCAATATCTTCACTAGGAGGATATTCTAATGTTTTTAAATATGAATTACTACGGTCCATTTTAGTTTTATAATCTTCAACATGATTTTTGTAATTTGTTAATAAACTTTGAATTTCCATTCTATCAGTTTTATCATCAAATAATTTTTGATCATTGATTATTTTTTCATTTTCTTTTATAATATCAGCTTTATTCTTTTCAATATTTGAAGAAATTTCACTTTTAAGTGAATCCTTCTTTGAATTAATTTCATTTCTTTCATCTTTAATTTTCTTATCCATATCAATATAAGAATTTTTTAAAAATGTTTCATAATCATTTAAATCTTTTTGAGAGACTGTATCAATATTAAATTGTTTAATTAAAGTATAAATATTTCCAATTTTATTAACATTATCTTCTAATTTCTGCATCGTAGGTTGAAATGCATTAAGTTCTTCAATAAATTTACAAATTTTATCAATTGTATTATGTTCAGTTGCTAATTTAGTATTTCCTTCATCAACAGCTTGTTGAATTTCTTTTTTAAGTTGTGCATATGAACCACCAAGAAAATCTTCATATATTTTTTTAAATTCATCTAAATATTTATTAAATTCATCTTTGACTAATTTACTATCTATTAACATAATATTTGGATTGAAATTATCTTTTATATTTCCCATAACTTTAGTTTTCCAAATATTACAATCTTCTATTTTCTTTCTTACATCTTGAATTGACATATTTGGATCAACATTTTTATCTGCTGTTGCAAATTGTTCTTTTTCAATTTGTAATGGTTTGAAATCTTCAAATGATCTTTTTGTATCTTCAAAAATAAAATCGAAATCAGCACCTAATTTATCATAAATTAATTTAGTATATTTTGAATAATATTTTGATTTTTCAATAACAAATTTAAAAGCTCTTTTAATTTCATCATCTAGAGTATCATTAGTTTTCAAATTAAGTCTTTCTGGATCAATATTATTTTTATCATTTTGATTTTGAGTATCAATTAAAAGAATTTGTTCATAATTCTTTTTAGAGAAAATAGAAATTAATCTTGGAGCTTCAATAATAGTATCAATCATTCCTTTGAATAATTCACTGAATTTCTGGAATATTGTATCTCTATTAGGAGTTAATGCTACATTACCATCTCCAAAAGATAGTCTTAAAGTAAAATATGCTTGATTATTTTTCCTACTTAAAAGTATCCTATTCATTTCAACTAGATTTTGTCTATTTAATTTATATAACATTTCCAAACACATTAAATCAGTCATTGTAACATAACTATCAAATGCCTTTTCATCAGCAGAAGCTAATTGAATTAATTTTCTCCTCATTCTCTTTTCAATTTTTAGATTATACATAGATTTATTTTTCAATTCTTGTAAAGTTTTAGAATTTTCTGTTTCATCAATTTCTCTAACTTTTTTTAATCTTGATGAAATATTTTTATATAATTCTCTTAAAGTATTTAAAATTGCAGTTTCAATATATTCCTTAAATTTAGCTTTAGCATTTTCAAATTCTTTTCTTTGAGTACCTTCAAAGTCAGCCATACCAGAACTAGTCCATGCTGTATCTCCAACAATTTTCTGAAGAGAAACAGTAGAAATTTTATTAATTTGTTTATTAGCTTCAATCATTTGATCAACAAATGCAGGTTTAGAAAGGAATAATTTTTCACTTAATTGTTTTCTAACTGATTGGAATTTCTTAAATCTATTAAAATTCCTCCACATGGAAAATAATTTAAAAGATAAATATTGTTTAAAATAATTGATTTTTCTCAAAATATTAAATAAAGTACTTTGATACATCCATTCACTTAAAGTATAAAATTCAGCAGCTAATTCAGGAACTTTTTCTCTTCTATTAGCTTCATCAATTGGATATGCATGTGAAATACCTGTTGGTGTTACTATAAAATAATCTTTACCAATTTTATCTCTTGGTACTACTTTTAAATCATATGGTGAGTAAATATGTTCATTTGTATGATCAACTTTTTCACAAAAAATAAATTTTGTTGGTGTTGTATTACCATACATTGCAAAAAATTGAACTGCTTTTTCACCATTTGTTATTTTTTTCATTATTTTATCTGTTTTTGAACCTTTTTTAACATATAATTCTACTTCTAATTCTTTCATTTCTTCTCTTTGTAATTTTGGATCAAAGATTTTTATAAATTTTTGTTTTATTATTTGTTCTACGTTTTTTTCATTATCTACATTTTCATTTTGAAAATCATTTTCTTTTTCATTTAAACCTAAAGTATCTTCTTTATTATCTTCTATTTTTTCATCTTCTTTTTCTTTCTTTTTTGGAATTTGAACTTTTTTCTTTTGTGTGGTTTTTGTTATTTTTGTTGATTCTTTTTTATCTTCTGGTAATTTATATTGGTCAATTATACTTGGATCATATGGATAAAGTGATTTGAAGTATTCATTATGTTCAGGCTTAAAAATATCTGTTACTTTGAATATTGAAAATTTTTGGTTGCTTTCTTCATCGTTTGATAAAAATTTTGAACGATGTTTTCGTTTATATTCGTCCTTATATTCAGGACCTATTATCTTTTTATTATTCATTAAAGTGTTATTTTTTATTTTTTTGTAGATTTTATATCAGTTATAATTTTATAATTTATTTTTTTAAAGGATTGTTAATTAAAATAATTTTTTGAATATATATTTTTTTATTTATATAAATTATTTATATTGTAAAAAATAATTAAAGGTTTAAATTGTATAAAAATATAAAAGATTGATTTTTAAAAATTTATTGTTATTATGAACTATTATATTTAATTTTTTTATTGTAATTTTGTTATTTAATTTTTTATTATATTTATAGTATTATTTCTATTATTTTTTAATTTTTTATGAATATTAAAATCATAATATTCATTTTTATTATTCCATTTATTAATATTTTTATTCCATTTTCTTTCAAAAGAGAAATCAATATTATTATTTTGAAGATTATTTATATAATAAGTATTTATTTGAGAAACAATTGAAAGATATAAATTATATTTTAAATTTTTATTTTATAATTTAAAAAACTTTTTTTTGTTGTTTATTTCTTAAATCATGATATTTGATATAATAAAATTCGTTATTAGATATATTAATAAATCTATTATTTATATAATAATTTGTTAATATATTTTTATTTTAATGATTGAAAATAATTTATTTTTATTTTTTTCCTCCTAAAAAAATTAATATTTTTCTATTTATTTTAATATTAATTTCACTTTTGTCAACAGATTTATTTTTAATTATTATTTTAAGATTTTTAATTTCTATTATCAATTTCATTATAACTTAATGAATTATTTATTTCAATTTTCCTCCAGAATTTAATATAACTTTTCTTAAAGTTTTATTTGAAAAAATTGAAACAAATTCCTTTTTTTTATTCGAATAAATTTATTGCATATAAATTTATTATAATTATTATAAATCATTAGATTAAAATCTCTCTTTGATATTTTTAATAAATCATTATTTGAATAAATGAAAAACATTTAATTCGATAATTTAAATATATTAATTATTAAATATTTTAAATTATGTGAATTAAACATTATTTATTTTTAATTAATCTGTTTCTATTTTTTTCTTAATAATTGAATAATAAATTCATTAATATTAATATTCTTCAATAATTCATTTCTTGATTATTTTAATATAGAAATCATTAAAATAATGAAAAAATACAAAAAAAATATATCTAAAGAAAAAAATAAAAAATTATTATTGATAAAATAGAATATTTTTAATTAATGATTTAAATTTGAATTTTAAAACATGAAAAAATTAAAAAAAAAAATATAATAAAAACTATAAACATCATTATTAATAATATAAATCTAATTAATATTTAAAAAAAAGTTTTTATATTACCTTCAACAATATCAATATTTATAAACAAATCATAGACTTGAAATTAAAGCAAAAGGGTATATGAAATTTTAATTATTCAATTGAATTTATAACATTTGATAAGGTTAATTGGATAAATTTTAATGAAAAAAATGAAGAATAAATAATGAAGGATTTTATATGACTTTTGGATGATTTTTAAGGATAGAGATTCTATTTTTATTAATATTGATAAGTTTGTTGTTGGAAATATTAATCAAATAATTGATATATTAATTAAATAAATCATTTATTATAATCATTTCCTAAAACAATGATTAATAAAGATTTTATCGATATTTTCATATTCATATTAGTGATTGGAAAATTCAGATAATGTATTTAAAGATTATTTTAATTTAGTTAAATATTTAAAATATGATGATATTTTTTTATGTATGCGAGATCTTGAAAATAGATAGAATAAAACCTATATAAAATTTTCAAAAATTATACATTAATGTGTAATTCTTTCTCTCTCTACTTTTCTCAAATAACTTTTCATTTTGAAAGTGGAATGACTGAAATAAATGTTTTATATAAATTTGTTTTTATTCATTTTTTCATAGTAATTCATAATTTACATTCATTTTTATTTTAATAAAAAAGTAATATACAAAATAATTAAAAATTTAATTTTTTCAAAATTTAAAATCTTAATTAATAATAAAACATTTTTTAATAATTTTAAATCATAATAAATTTTAATAGTTTAATCTTATTATAAAATTATATTTTTACTTTTTTGGGGATTGGGGATTGGGGA
>Ga0256407_10002187_pt1 | contig 38118 bp, 26 predicted proteins | sample RumenRJG_04DNA_FD_193489 | JGI IMG/M metagenome (GOLD analysis project Ga0256407, IMG submission 193489) | Bovine rumen microbial communities from Lethbridge, Alberta, Canada - RJG_04 | ecosystem: Host-associated > Mammals > Digestive system > Stomach > Rumen | place: Canada: Alberta... | reverse complement strand
ACCCTCTATTGAAGGATACTATGCGATCTACAGCCTGGAACGACGAAGAAAACAAGATCTTGCCCGAAATGGCGCTTGATTTTATGCCCGAAGAAAAATTGCGCGAATTGCAGTTGCAGCGTTTGCGTGCAACCGTGAAGCTCGCCTACGAAAAGGTTCCGCTGTTCCACGAACGCATGGTCGAAAAGGGTGTCAAGCCCGAAGACATCAAGTCTTTGAAGGACATCGCCAAGATCCCGTTCTCCATGAAGAAGGACTTGCGCGACACTTATCCGTACGGTCTCTTCGCTGTCGACATGAGCGAAGTCGTGCGTCTGCATGCAAGCTCCGGCACTACCGGTAAGCCGATTGTTGTCGGTTACACCAAGGAAGACATGGAAGTCTGGGCCCAGGTCGTGAAGCGCGGCCTCCTCGCCTGCGGTTTCCGCAGCACAGACATTGTGCAGAACTTCTACGGCTACGGCCTCTTTACGGGCGGTCTTGGCATTCACGGCGGTTTCGAAGCCCTCGGCGCCACAGTCGTGCCGATTAGCGGTGGCAATACCGAACGCCAGGTGATGCTCATGAAGGACTTCGGCGTGACCGCAGTCGGTGGCACCCCGAGCTACTTTGTCCGCATTATCGACGTTGCCGAAAAGATGGGCGTCGACATTTCCAAGTTGAACGTGAAGCGCGGCATCTTCGGTGCAGAACCGTGGAGCGATGGCATGCGCGACTACATCGAAGAAAAGACGGGCATCAAGGCTTACGACATTTACGGACTTTCTGAAATTGTCGGCCCGGGCGTGGGTTGCGAATGCGAATGCCGCGACGGCATCCACATTTTCGAAGACCACTTCTACCCCGAAATCGTGGACCCGGAAACGCTCGAACCACTTCCGGACGGCGAAGAAGGCGAACTCGTCATCAGTACGCTCAGCAAGCGCGCTATGCCGATCCTCCGCTACCGTACCCGCGACATCACCGCTATTGAAAAGACCAAGTGCAAGTGCGGCCGTACCATCCGCCGTATCCGCCGCATTGGCCGCCGCAGCGACGACATGATCATCATGCGTGGCGTGAACGTGTTCCCGAGCCAGATCGAAACAGCTCTCCTCCGCGCAGAAAAGGCTTTGCCGCATTACCAGATTGTGCTCGACACCAAGAACAACATGGATACGCTCGAAGTCAAGGTCGAAGTTTCTCGCGACATGGTGAGCGACTCCATGAGCGATATGGAACAGCTCTCCAAGAAGTTCAAGCACTCCATCGAACAGATTCTTGGCATCTCCGTGATTGTCACGCTCTGCGAACCGGATTCTCTGCCGCGTAGCGAAGGCAAGGCCAAGCGCGTCATCGACAACAGAAAGAAGATTTAAGAAGGAGAAAAAAAAATGAAAATTCCACAGGTTTCAGTTTTCGTGTCGAACCGCCCGGGCCGTCTCCAGGCAGTTTGCCGCTCGCTCGCTGATGCAGGCATCAACCTTCTCTCGCTCACACTCGCCGATTCCGGCGAATTCGGCCTTATCCGCCTGATCGTGAACGATTCTGAAAAGGCTGTCAATGTTCTTGCCAAGGCTGGCCTCAGCGCAACCGTTACCGACGTTGTCGCATGCCCTGTTGCAGACAAGGTTGGCGGTCTTGCAGACCTTCTCGACGTTCTCGGCGACTTGCAGATTGACTACATGTACGCCTACCCGTCCGAATGCTCGACGGCAACGAACGTCATGATTCTTCGCTTTAGCGATACCGAAAAGGCGCTCAAGGTCTTGGAAGAAAAGAACTTCAAGACTCTCAGCACCACAGAAATGCTCGGCTAAAATCGCGAGTTGCGCAGTCTGTGCAAGTTAAACGCGCAGACGAGATGCGCGAATGCGTGGACTAAACTACGCACGCTATTGCAAAAAAAAACAGCTAAACGGTTTCCCGTTTAGCTGTTTTATTATGGATTTCAAGTAAGTGAAACTTGACTTTCGAGAGTCCGCAGGCTACCTGAACACGGCGGTAACAGACGTGACTTCACCCGGATTCACCTTGCGGGTCATATCGGTCACGCCATCGCTCCAGCCCGTGAACGTGCTGCCAGAATTTGCCTGAGCCGTAAGCGTGACCGGCACATCCCTGTAAAGCGAGACCGTCATCGAAGACTTATCCAAAGCAAGGCCATCCACGAGAATCGTGCCGGAACCCTGCGCCGTAAACGTCATTTCCACCGGAGAAGAAAGCGTAAAGTACGATTCCATCTGTTCACGGACCTTAGCCTGACGCGTCTGGGCAAAGCTCTTTATCGTTTCCAAAGCGTTGCTCATGCTAGATGCATTATAGCCCCAGAATTCCTGATCGCGAGCCACTTCAGGTTCCACCTGCGACTGCAAATCGTTGATGCGCTTGAGGAGCCTATCCGCCGAGAAGTTCATCGAAAGGAGCACGCTAAAGCGGTTGATAAACGCATTCTTGAAGCCCTCGTTACTGAGCAAACGAATCATGAGAATCGTGTGCGGAGAAATAGAGCCGTTCGTCACCTGCTGCTGGCCACCGCCCATGCCACCCATGCCGAAGCCCATTCCCATACCCATGCCACTTGTGCCGCTAGCATTCGTCACATAGCTGAACACGTTTCCGGTCTGGGTATTGTAAGACACGCCGAAGCCAAAGTCCGTATCGTACATGAACCATTTCCACTTCGTCTTCTGACTTGCGACACGCCACTTTTTCATGTTGTTGTGCGGCCAGTCGCTGTTGTTCAAGAACATTTCAGCCTGCATGTAATTCATGTAGTTGTCGACATCAACCTGGTCTGCAATCTTCTTGTAGTTTGCATCCGATTTCAAATCGTTGTTCTGCAACCAATCCAGCATAGATTTGTAATCCGCAGAAGAACCGACACTCGCTTCATCTGTACCACTTGATGTTGTTGCAAGAAGGTCAATATCGTTCGGGTCATAGCCGTACTTGGTTTCGTAATAGTATTCGTTATTGCGTTCACGCAAGTCGTGGATACCGTAATACTTGCCATTGTAATACACGATAACATAACGGCCACGCTGGTAATCAACGCCCAAACCTTCCGTCATCGAAGTGCCCACACGGTCGCGCACGTAATCGTCGCCGGAATTGTTACCAAAGTTTCTGAGCGAGAAAGCCTTAAACTTCTTGAGTTCCGGATAATCCGGGAACAGCGTGTATTTCAGGCGCTTTTCGCCATACTCTTCGCGCAACGTCACCGCAAAGGACTTCTTTTCTTTTGCACGGCTGTACTGGCCAGAAATCTTGTAGTCACCCATCACGCCAAACGCCGGAGCCTGCGGCTTGCCAGGTTCAAACATTTCCACATAAACCGGGAGCTCGCGATTGCTCCAGAAGTTTGCTCCCTTCTTCGGGTCCATCATCGAAGCGTTATTACCCGTCATGTAAAGGCCGGAATCGGGGCTGAACATCGAAAGCGGATCAGTCGTCACAAAGAGCGCGGCAAGCGTGGGCTGCTTTTCGAAAACGTAAGTACGGATAATTTCTTCACTCGGATAAGAGCCGCCGACATACGCACGGCAACGCAAAACCGTCGTAGCGCTAATCGTCACCGTAGTCTGCACCACCGGAGAATTTGTAGTCGGTTCAGCACCTCCCTGTTCGCAACGAGTGCCCGCCGGGAACGTAGCCGTCACCGCAGACGTGTAGAAACCAGAAGGCGGAACATTCACTTCGGCAACTTGAACTTGTTCGGCAAAGACCTCACCCGCCGTATTGCCATAAGGCGACGGAGTCGCAAAGCCCCACTTGCCCGCGCCATCACGAGACCAGGAAGCGGTCGTCGGAACTGCACCAAAACGAACAGAATCCAGCAAAGCGCCTTCGGCATTTGCAAAGTACAAAGCACCGCCATCCTTGTCCACCTTGAACGAAGCGTGCGGTTCATGGCCGCGATTGCGAGCAATATACGACGTAATCTGAATGGTTGTCGATTCACTTCCCTGAGTTTCAGTCGCAAACGTCGTTGCCGTTACATTGTTGCGCTTGAGGTCCTTTGCATTATCATCGAGGCGAACATAGAACACCGATGACAAATCACCCGTACCGCGGAGATTCTTGCCGCTCCAACTGCTGAGCGAATCGCCTTCCTTAAAGTTCACACGGATTTTATGATTTTTGGTGATAAAGCCACGGACAACAAGCTGGTTGACCTTGCTAAGGCTAGATGCATTATTGGTTTTGACAACCACGCGAGAATAATCCCCGCCTTGTGCAACCTTCATCACAGACCCAATCTGGACAGAGCCATTTTCACTAAAGCAGAGCGAAGACTTGCCTTGCAAATTTTCGACATTGTTGCCAGATGAAGCAGCACCGGTATTGCCACCCATACCGCCCATGTTGCCGCCCCAGCCGCCACCCCAGTCGCCCATTCCGCCACCGAAATCGCCAAAGTTGAAGCCGCCCATGCCACCCGATGCAGATTCAGAACTGCAATCCGAGCTCATCATATTAAGCGAATCAGAAGGCAAGACATAGTCAGGATAATTCTTGCCCGAAAGGAAAACGATCATGAAACTTTTGGCAGGAACAGTCGCATTGCCAAAGACCCAGCGACGCGGATTAGACAAATCATCCGTAAGCGCATATCCATTCAAATTGACGGGAGCATCGGACGAGTTGTAAAATTCAACCCATCCCGGATCGTTGCCGTCATTGTCCTTGAGATTTGCATTTGTCGGAGAAACTTCCGAGAAGAACACCGGGCTATTCCCTTCGAAATGCGGAATAACAGTAGCGGCGCTCGAAGCCGGCGGAACCTGCGCACTAGAAGAGAGAATACCTAATGCAGAAGAAGATGACTGCGCAACAGGAGACGACATTCCCGGAACACCCGCGGAGGAACCTCCCGGAATGCCAGCTGAAAAAAGTCCCGAAGCAAAAGACGAACTGGACCAACCGCCCAATTGACCGTCATTGGAATCGGAGCTAATTTCACCAATTCCCGGAGCCGCCATGCCAAAATCCGAAGGAGTCGAATCACCGCATGCGGATAAAACCAAACCAAAACTAATCCCAAATAACGCTACACCAGAAAAGTTTTTTTTCATGTCTGATCCCTTAGAATTGAGCGATACATTTTGAGCGCCACACCAATCCAATCCTTGAGTTAAGTATATATTTAGCCGCGTTGCAAAAGCCTCTTTTTTTAATTTCACGTTGTAAAAGGATTGAGCATTTGACAACACGCAAAAAAGCGGAACAAGGCGTTCCGTTTTACTATTTTTGTCGTGAAAAATTTTTAACAAAAACAGGATTTTACATGAATTTCAGCGACTTCAGCAAGGCGAGCCAACAGTTCAATCAGTTCAGCCCCGAGATGAAAGAACAGATGATGAAGATGGCAAAAGCCCGCGTTAAGGAAAAGTTACTCAAGTGGCTTGCGACACCGACATTCGTGCTGCTCGGAATTGTTCTCGGTGCAGTCATCGGCGCGCTCACCGCATGCTTCGGCGACATCAGCGACAGACTTTCTGCCATCCGCGATGCAAACCCATTGTACTTTATCCCCGCCCTCGCCATCGGCGGTGCTGCCATCGTATTCGCTTATAAGAAATGGGGACGCTGGACGGAACGCGGCATGGACCAGGTCTTCGCCGTAGGACTCAACAAGGAATCTGACTTTCCGCTCGTCTCTATCCCGATGGCCGCTGTGAGCACTTGGCTGACGCAACTCTTCGGCGGAAGCGCAGGTCGTGAAGGCGCCGCTATGCAAATCGGTTCCGCACTTTCGTACAACATAAGCAAAAAGTTGCCGTTTGAAAATGCTGCACACGTTATGCTCGTGACCGGACTTGCCGCAGGCTTTGCTGGAATTTTCCAGGCCCCGATGGCAGCTACAGCATTCGCCTTGGAAGTCTTGCTCGTCGGCCACTTGGAACTTGGCGCATTGTTACCCGCAGCTGCTGCCGCATTCACCGCCTGCAAAGTTTCAAGCATGCTCGGATTCCACAAGTTCAGCGTAGATTTGAACAGCGTTCTCGACGCAAGCGGATTCTCGGCAAGCATTTTCACAAACGAAGGAGCGCTCGATGGAAAGTTGCTTGTGAAGCTTGCGCTGATGGGCGTGCTCTTCGGAGTTGTCGGTGGCGGATTTGCAAAGCTCCTCGGACTCTCACAGAACTTTTTTGCAAAGAAGTTCCCAAACAGCATTAAGCGAATCGCCATTATGGGCGTTGGAATAAGCGCTTTGTTGCTCGTGTTTTTCCAGGGACGTTACGCTGGACTTGGAACAAACTTGTTGGATATGTGTTTTGCTTCTGCGAATGCTGCCGGGGATGCCGCGAATGCTGTTGGAACTGCCGCCGGGAATGCTACGGGGAGTGCCGCCGGAACCGCCGACTTGATTGGGAACGTCGCCGGGTACGACTGGATTCTGAAATTCGCACTCACAATCCTCACGCTCTCCGCCGGATTTATCGGCGGTGTCGTCACCCCGCTTTTCGCCATCGGCGCAACCTTCGGAATCTTCATCGCAAGCATGTTCGGAATGCCCGTTGCACTCGCCGCAGCCCTTGGCTTTGCCGCCGTATTTGCAAGCGCAAGCAACACGCTCTGGGCTCCCATCCTCATTGCCGGCGAAATCTTCGGATTCAATAGCCTCCCCGCATTCTTCATCGTCTGCACCGTAGCCTACATTTGCAATGGCGGACAATCGATTTATAAGCAGAAGAAGATTAGGATTAAGATTTAAAATTTATTATCTTTAAAACTAGACTATGCCAAAAAATGACTTGATATCCTTAATAAATCGCTACCATGAATTGGGAATCGACAACCAGATAGACTACCAAAAGTTCTATCTGTATTCGATTATTACCCATTCTACGGCAATTGAAGGATCAACAGTCACAGAAATCGAAAACCAACTACTTTTCGATAAAGGTATTACCGCAAAAGGTCGAACGATTGAAGAACAGATGATGAACCTCGACCTGAAAAAGGCATACGAGAAAAGCATCGAATACGCGCATTATCACGCTAACATATCTATTGACCTGCTAAAAGAACTCTCATCATTAGTCATGAAGAATACGGGCAGTTCTTATCAAACGATACTAGGAAATTTTTCGAGTGCAAACGGAGATCTAAGGCTTTTAAACGTAACCGCAGGTATTGGCGGACGTTCTTACATGAGTTTCACGAAAGTGCCAACAAGATTACAAGCATTTTGCGACGAAATAAATGAAGCCAGGCAGCATTTGGAATCAAAAAAACTTGAAGCCCTTTATGATTTAAGTTTTGAAGCCCACTACGGACTCGTGACAATCCATCCCTGGGCAGATGGAAACGGACGTATGGCAAGGCTTCTCATGAACCAAATTCAATTCGAATTTGGCGCTATTCCATCTAAGGTCCTTAAAGAAGACAAGGAAGAATACGTGAAAAGCCTTTCGCAATCCCAAGAAACAGGCGATTCTAGATTCTTCAAGGATTTCATGCACAACGCCCTCTGCAAGAACCTACAAAAAGAAATTGACGAGTTCTTACGCTCCACAGAAATGGGGGGAGAAAAAACAAAAATGGGGGGAGAAAAAGGGAAACGGGGGGAGAAAACCCGAGCCACCATTCTTCGCACAATCAAAGACAATCCGCAAATAACGATGGCAGAACTTGCAAAAAAAACAGGCATTTCTGCAAAAGCTATAGAAAAGCAAATTGCACGACTAAAGAAGGATTCCCTATTAATCCGTGTCGGCCCCGACAAAGGCGGTCATTGGGAAGTTGTGTAAACCACAACTTCTATTTCCAACCATTTTAATGGATTTTTAGTTGGAAACGGAAGAGTCCTTTAGCTTGCACCAAACCTAGCTTAACCGAGAATCTCTTTTTTCACGTCATTGCGAGTCCTGGAACGTAGTCCGGGATAAATTCTGCAAAGCAATAGTGTGCAAAATGAGTATCGTATTTGCAAAAAAAATTTGCAAATATGACCGAATGCAGCCACGGACGACAAAGCCGTCCATCTCTAACCAACCCATTTATGTATATTTTATTAAGACATAGCCCAAGACCGCAAGGAATTGGGTACCGAGTTTAACGTAGAGTTAGCTCTTATTCTCTGTTTCGAAATCTGGTAAATTTCAAAAATTCCCGAGAATAAGGTGAACACTCACGTCCAGCAATGGGCGTGGGTCGTTTGTGCTTATTGGGAATAGGTTTACCAGAGCCTCGAAACAAGTAAGTGCATTCGACACCACGCTTTTTTTATTTGTGTGGAATGTCATTCTGGAGCCCTGGAGCGTAGCGATAGGGCGATAGAATCCAGGGCGATAGTTGGCTGCATGACATAAGGGCTAAAGGAGCCCTTATGAGCCTGTTCGAAAAACTGCAAAAAGCCTCGTCCGAAGAAGACGTGAAGGCGGAATACATCAAGGCACTGCACCTTAAGCAGGTTCAGCGAAACCTGATAGATATTCAGACGCGCGAAGTTTGGTTTGAAGCGAAATTTGGCTCCAAGAAGTCGCTCTACGAGATGTTCACGCAGCTGCTTTTCTACATCCACCGAGCCCTCAAGGATGGCGAGCATATCCCTCCGTTCCTTTGCGTGGTCGATAGCGTCAAGGCCGCCATCATGAAGACCGATGTCGCGCTCCCGCTTTTACAAGACAAGAACATTCATATCAAGTGGGGCAAGTCCGCCAGCGACGTAACGCAGGATGCGCTAGATATTGTTTCGCAGTACATCGGCACACATTTCGTGAGTTTCAATATCGAAACCCACGAGAAAGAATTTATCGACACATTGCGAAACGCCATAGAAAAAGGCGAAATCATCCGCACGCAAATTACGCCCGACAATCTCAAACAGGTTTTCGATAAATGGGTCGAGATGGTCGGCAAGGAAATCGTGAATGCGGAACCCGAAAACTACGCAGAATTTTTCTATGCCGATGTGATGAGCGACGGCAAGGTCAGTACCCACGAACATTTGTCTGCAGAACTGCTGCACAAGGGCAATAAACCTGTATTTCTGTTGAACGGAAAGACTTACGAAATCGCAAGTATGGATGGTTACAGCCAGTTCTGGGCGATTTACGATAGGCCGCCCAAAGAGGAATTCCGCAGTTACTTGCTGGAACGCCGCGATAGCCTGATTCCCGTTGACGAACGGACTTTCAAGGGGGCCTACTACACTCCGCTCAATGTGGTTGACAAGGCGTATGACTTGCTAGAAAAGACACTTGGTTCGAACTGGCAGAAGGACTATTATGTGTGGGATATGTGCTGCGGAGTCGGAAACCTGGAAGCCAAGCATTCCAACCACCGCCATTTGTTCATGAGTACCCTCGATCAAGAAGACGTGAACATCATGAAGGCGGCGAAGATTTGCGTGTCCGCCGAGCGCTTTCAGTACGATTTTTTGAACGATGATGTTACCGATAACGGAGAAATCGATTACAGCCTTACGAAAAAGATTCCTCAGGCTTTGCAGAATGTAATTCGTGATGCAAATGAAGGAAAGAAAAAACTGTTGGTGCTGATAAATCCGCCTTTTGGAGAAGCCACTAGTTCAGATAACGCAAGAAAGGGGACGGGAACAAATGCTAGTAAAACCGGTATTGCTAACACCAAGTGGGCATTAAATGGAATGCATGAATGGGGTAAAGCAGGAAATGAACTGTTTACACAATTTATTACAAGAATAGCAAAAGAACTGCTTGAAGCAACAATAGCGATGTTCAGTAAGATGAAACATATCGCTTCTCAAACTATGTTGGACTTTAGAAATGTATGGAAAGCAAAATATTTAGGAGGTTTTATAGTTCATTCTAAATCTTTTGATGGATTGAGAGGTAATTTCCCGATAGGTTTTCTCATTTGGAAGACTGGAAAGACTCAATATATATTCCCTGAAGAAATCAGCTGTGAGGTTTTAGACAAAAATACAAATCCTATAGGCGAAAAGAAGTTCTACAACGCCCCTACTGAAAAATATTTAACCAATTGGATTATTAGACCCAAATCAAATAAGCAGGATGTCATTCCTTTAAAAAATGCTATTGACCCTGCTACAGCAACAAAAGATTTGCGAGGAACAAAATGGTCGAATTCTGCGTTGGCATACTTTTGGTGCAATAGCAATGATTTACAACAGGCTGAGGCAAGAACAGCTCTATTTTCATCAGGTTTCAACGGTGGGCATGGTATATATGTCAATGAAATGAACCTTTGGCAGGTTGCTGTCGTATTCTCTGTTCGTAGATTATATGCCCATGATTGGAAAAAAGATTGCGACCAGTTCCTCCAGCCAAAATGCGAACTGCCCGAAGAATTCAAAAATGAATGCCTAGTATGGATGCTGTTCAGTGGCTCAAATCTCACCGCTAGTGCAAACGACCTTGAATGGAACGGCAAAAAATGGAGCATCGTCAATCATTTTATCCCCTTCACCGAAGAAGAAGTCGGTGCAAGCGAACGCTTCGAAAGTGATTTCATGGTGCAGTATATGCAGGGCAAAACCTTCAGTGCCGAAGCCCAAGCAGTCCTTGATGAAGGCCGCAAAATTTGGCAAGCCTATTTTAAGCAAACCTTCAACCACAAAATCCGCGAAGAATTGAAACTCAACCGCCCCGATGTCGGCTGGTATCAAATTCGCCAGGCCCTAAAAGCACAAAATGAATCCGGCAATTCTGTTCCCGTTAGCTTTGCCGCCTTTGAATCTGCCTACAAAGCTCTATCTGAAAAGCTCCGCCCCCAAGTCTATCAATACGGATTTTTGAAATAATTTTCAAATTATCTTATAAAATTTGAGTTAAAAAGAAATGTTTGTACACGCAAACATCAATCGTTTATTCTCCTAATGCGGTAAGTCTTCCGCAGTCAAAGTGCTAAGATCGCTACAACCTGTTTGTTGAGCCATTCGATTCGCCTGATTTTCAATGCATTTTTCAAAAAGGTTTCTAACAAAGCGAGCATTACCAAAATGTTCAGCATTAAGACGATGAGCCTCATCAATATAAGACACCAACACATTTTTCATAGAATCATCAATAGTGTAACGATATTTATCAGCTATTTTTTCAAAAATTTGAATCATCTCATTCGTGGTGTAATCAGGGAAGTTAATATACCTATTGAACCGGGATTGCAAGCCGGGATTAGAATTAATGAAATTTTTCATCTCATTAGTATAACCAGCGACAATAACAACAAGACGTTTTCGATCATCTTCCATACGCTTCAAAAGTGTATCTATAGCTTCTTTTCCAAAATCATTGCCATCGCCTGCTAGAGTGTACGCTTCGTCAATAAACAAGACTCCATCTAAAGCTTCATCAATAACTTTATTTGTTTTAACCGCAGTCTGACCAACATATTCGGCAACAAGTTTTGACCGATCAACTTCAACAAGATGACCACTTTTGAGAATACCGAGATCTTTATAAAAACCAGCCATAATGCGAGCAACAGTTGTTTTACCCGTTCCCGGATTACCCGTAAAAACACAATGATATGACGTTGTCGGCAAAGGCAATCCCTGCATTTCACGTCTCTTTTGTAAAGACAGAAAATTATAGAAAGTGGAAATTTCTTTTTTGACAGAGTCAAGTCCGATTAAATCATTTAATTGAGCATTACTTTTATTTTCAACAAGCCCATCCCACGCCTTTAATTTTTCAATCCACAAATTCTCTTGCACCGTGCAATTTCCATCTATTTCTGCAATTGTTGTGGCATACTGACATAAAGCTGATTTGAATTGGTCTTTAAATTCTTTAGTCGGCGCCAAAGCATAAACTAAAGAGAGTATTCCTTTGTCTTTATAAGTTGATTCAATCTGTTCTATAAAAATAACAAAATCTAAAATGCGTCCCTTTTTCTCTCGATCACCAAAGTACGATTGAATTTCTTTTTGATCCCATTTATCATCGCCTTTTGCATCAGCAATAGCACTTCCAATTATAAAATAAAGTAATCCACAGCTTTCATTATTTCCATAATCAAAATCATGCCCCAACTGTTTTTGGACATGCAGTAAATCCGCACAAATCACTAATACAAGAATATCATCTATAGAAAAATCTTCCGACGGATTCAGATTATTTGAAATATGGATTTCTTTAGCAACTCGTTGACGGAATGTTTTATTTAAGGATATTCTTTCATAAATTCGATGAATCCACAAAGCATCATCAAAAAGCCTCTTTTGTGAAGGAATGAGAGAGTTCTTTAATGCTTTCAAATCTATAAACTTGTCATTTTTTTCAATTTTTGAATTTTCAGATAATTTGATATTCTTTTTTCTGAGCAAATGAATTGAAATCAATAAAAAAATTAGAAAAGCCCCAAAACGAACTATTCCAGTAGGAACATCTTCCGATATAAACACACATATAAAAAGCACAAGGCTTATAAATCCAGCTATTCCCCCCAATATCGAATATTCATTTTCTCTAATTTTTTGCTCAAATTCTTCAACATCCATAACATTCTTTCCGTCTGATAGTTCCCAATAAAAATAATAAGAAAAACACACATAATTACACTTTCTGTGAAATAAAAGCCCGGGGCGTTGCGGGCGCGGCGATTGAGCGCCCGCTCGAAGGGGTAGCGAGCAACGCAGTGCGAGCGAGGGGAAGGCTTTCCCCCTCCTACCCTTTTTAATTGCTTTTTCAATTGCAATTCTCTCGTCTTTAGTCTCTCGTCTATTTTACTAAATTGGCGCCCTTCGGGCGATTTAGTACGGCTCGGTCATGACAATTCGTGCAAGCACGATTGTCGCGACGCTCGCCTTTGACGCCTTCGGCGGCCGGGGCTACTGCTCAAAAATGCGAAATTGAATTTCGCGCTTTACTCGCCTTGCACACTATTTACTAAATTTGGCGCATTATGGAAATGGAAACTCGTTATAATCCGAAAATTGTAGAAGACCGTTGGCACGACCAATGGAACAAGAATAATGATTTTGCCCCGAGCGGAAAGGGTGAACCGTTCTCCGTCGTCATTCCGCCTCCGAACGTTACGGGTGCTCTGCACCTCGGCCACGCTCTGAACGACACGCTACAGGACATTCTCGTCCGCTATCGCCGTAAGACTGGCCGCGACACGCTCTGGATTCCGGGCACGGACCACGCCGGCATTGCCACGCAGGCTGTCGTCGAAAAGAGACTTTTCCAGGACGAACACAAGACACGCCACGACATTGGCCGCGACGCCCTCGTGGAACGCATTTGGAAGTGGAAGGACGAATACGAAGCCCGCATCACGAAGCAGCTCAAGAGCCTCGGCGTCAGCTGCGACTGGAGCCGTCAGCGCTTCACGCTCGACCCGGTTTGCGCAAAGGCCGTGCGCCACGCATTCTTCAACCTTTTCAAGAAGGGTCTTATCTACCGCGGCAAGCGTCTCGTGAACTGGGACACCAAGCTCCAGACGGCTGTGGCAGACGATGAAATTTATTACGAAACTGTGAAGGGTCACTTCTGGACGTTCAAGTATCCTCTCGCCGACGGTTCGGGATTCATCCCGGTTTCGACGACTCGTCCGGAAACGATCATGGGCGATACGGCTCTCGCTGTGCACCCGAACGACGAACGCTACAAGCAGTTCATCGGCAAGATGCTCAAAGTTCCGTTCGTGAACCGCGAAATCCCGGTGATTGCAGACGCTATCCTCGTCGATATGGAATTCGGTACGGGTTCCGTGAAGGTGACTCCGGCTCATGACCCGAACGACTACGCTACGGGCCTCCGCCACAAGCTCCCGATGATCAACATCATGAACGACGACGGCAGCTTGAACGAAAACGCCGGTCCGTTCCAGGGCATGAAGGGTCAGGCCGCACGCGACGCCGTGGTGAAGGGTCTCGAAGATCTCGGCCTCCTCATCAAGGTCGAAGACCACGAAATGCAGGTGGGTCACTCCGACCGTTCCAAGACTGTGATTGAACCGTACTTGAGCGACCAGTGGTTCGTGAAGATGGACGTCCTCGCCGACAACGCCATGAAGGCTGTCACGAGCGGCGAAATCAAAATCATTCCGGAACGCTATGCAAACAAGTACCTCGACTGGCTCAAGGAAAAGCGCGACTGGTGCATCAGCCGTCAGCTCTGGTGGGGCCACCGCATTCCTATTTGGCACGCCGACGAAACAACGACCGAAGAGGACTTGAACAAGGCATTCGCAGGCCGCAACGACATTTACTATTACAAGGCACAGAACGGCATCTGGCTCATCTGCTCCGAAGAAGAAAACTTGAAGGAAGATGCTGTTGCCGGTCACAAGATTGTGCAGGAAGAAGACGTGCTCGACACGTGGTTCTCCAGTGGTCTCTGGCCGCACTCCACGATGGGCTGGCCGGAACAGACGGACACGCTCAAGAAGTACTACCCGACTTCCGTGCTCGTGACGAGCCGCGATATCATCACGCTCTGGGTCGCCCGCATGGTGCTCTTCAGCCAAGAGAACATGGGCACGGTTCCGTTCCACACGGTGTACATCCACCCGAAGATTTTGGACGGCAATGGCATGACCATGAGCAAGTCCAAGGGCAATGGCGTGGACCCGATGGATATCGAAAAGAAGTACGGCACGGACGCTCTCCGCTTCGTGATGGCAAGTCTCTGCACCGACAACCAGGACGTACGTCTCCCGGTGAAGAAGGAAAAGCAGGAAGATGGTTCTGTCATCAACACAAGCGAAAAGTTCGAAATTGGTCGTAATTTTTCGAACAAGCTCTGGAACGCTTGCCGCTTCTTGTTCCCGCACTTGGAACAGGCTGGCGCACTTTCCAAGGAAATGCTCCCGATGGATTCTTCGATCTTCGCACTCGAAGACCGCTGGATTCTCTCTCGCTTGAGCTCCACCATCCAGGACGCAACGAAGATGCTCGAAGAGTTCCACTTTGCTGAACTCGCCGGCTTCCTCTACCGCTTTGTCTGGGACGATGTCTGCTCTAGCTACTTGGAAATCAAGAAGGCCGTGATTAACAGCGAAACGCTCACCGCCGAAAAGAAGAACGCTATGGCAATCCTCAGCCACGTGCTCCGCGGCGTGATTGACCTGTTGCATCCGGTGATGCCGTTCATCACGGAAGAACTGAACGCAACGCTCTTCCCGGGTTCTGAACGCGTAATCAACAGTGCATGGCCGAAGGCTGACACGAGCCTCATCGACGCTAAGATCGAAGCCGCTTTCAACCAGGCATTCGCTGTCGTGGAAAGCGTGCGTGGCGTGCGCGGTCGCTACAACGTAAGCCCGGCTACCAAGCTCAAGGCTGTCGTGAGCGTCGATACCGCCGAAACCGAAGCTAGCGTGAAGGACTGCCAGGCCATCATCACCGAACTCGGTGGACTTGAATCGTTCTCTGTGGCCGTGAAGGCTGCAAAGCCGAAGTTCAGCGCAAGCTCCGTGGTGCCGGGTGGCGAGCTCTACATCCCGCTCGAAGGTATCCTTGACCCGGCTGCAGAAATCGCACGCCTCGAAAAGGAAATCGAAAAGGCCAAGGCATTCGCCGCTTCTATCGAACGCAAGTTGTCGAATGAAAAGTTCGTCAATGGAGCTCCGGAAGCTGTCGTGAACGCCGAACGCACCAAGCTCGCTACACAGCAGGACATTATTGCGAAGAGCACGAAGGCGCTCGAAGAACTCCGCTAATAGCGGGCTCGCGCAATCGTCAAAAAAAGCTCTTTCATTTCAAGCCCCGACTTATAAGTCGGGGCTTTCTTTTTTAGCAACAAGTAACCAATAACTGCTAATAATAAGCAACCGACCTCAATCTTTTTTTATATATTCACGCTTATGAAAGTTCTCGTTCACGATAGAGGTGTTTGCCTGGAATGCGCCGGTTGCGTCGGCGTGTGTCCCAAGATGGCGCTAGACATGTATGGTCTAGATTTGCAAATCGATCAGGAAAAATGTATCAAATGCGGTCTCTGCACAAGAGCATGCCCCGCAGGCGCCCTCAAAATCCAGGAGTTGAACGATGTTCTGTAATAACGAATATGATGTCGTCGTCATTGGCGCAGGTCCCGGCGGAAGTGTTGCCGCGAGGAATCTTTCCCGTGCAGGCCACAAGGTTCTCCTTCTCGAAAAGCGCGAGAAGATTGGCTACCCTGTGCGCTGCGGCGAAGCAAGCACCAAGCTTTCGGACTTGCAGACCTACGGCCCGATTGACGAAGACTGCATCGAAACGATTATCAACGGACTTTATATTTACGGCCCGAACGGCGTGAACATCGACCTCGCGCAGAAAGGCACGGGCATCATGCTCAACCGCGAAAAGTTCGACCCGTGGCTCGCCCACCTCGCCGCAAATGACGGCGTAGAAGTCGTCACTCGCGCCCGTGCAGAATTTGTCGGAGATGTCGAAAGCGGAACCCGTCTCGTGCGCGTGAAGCTCGGCGAAGGCGCCGGCGAAACAACCGAAGAAGTCCGTGCCAAGATGGTCATTGCCGCAGACGGTGTGGAAAGCCGCATCGGACGCCAAGTCGGTCTTGATTGCCTCCAGAAGCCTGCATTCACCTGCACCGGCGTCGATATACAAGTGCAAGGTATCCTCACCAAGCCGGACTACCTCACGTTCTGGCAAGGTCATGACTTTATCAACGACGGCTACATCTGGAGTTTCCCGAAAGTCAAATCCAACGTCACAAACTTCGGCGCCGGATTCCTGATTTCAAATAATCACGGTTCGAACGTCTTGGACATCACGATGGAATGGCTCTACAAGCTCTTCCCGGGAGCGCAAATCAATCATGTTGTCGGAGGTGTCATTCCTGTTTCAAGCGTTCTGAAAGATTACACGCTGGACCGCTTTGCCCTCGTTGGCGACGCCGCCCATCACACGAACCCGCTTACAGGTGGCGGCATCGCAGCCGCCATGCGCGCCGGACGGTTCTGTGCCCAGACCGTCCACGAGGGCTTCGAATGCGGCAACTTGAGCAAGGAATTCCTCAAGACATACGAAAAGCGCTGCTACGATTACTTTGGTCGCATGCACGACTTTGAATACAAGTTCCGTAGATTCCTCTTGAACGTCAACAAGGACGAACAGACAGAACTCTACAAGGTTCTCCAGAACTTCGCAAAGCACGGCTGCAAAAAGCGCGCCTTCTTGCAAACGCCTGTTTCCTCTGCGAAAATGCTTTACAAGTTCTTAAGGTTCAAGTAGCCCGCGCATTCCGTGCGACCGCGCACTTGTTACGCGTACTCATACATTCCGCGCGACCACGCACTTGTAACGCATCAGCGCACTTGTCATGCCCCGCACCGATGTCTTTGACTACTTGCAGCTATGCTGCTTAGTAGTCATGATCCGCGTATGGGGAGGGTATCTCCGTTTCTAGCCAAAAGCCGGTTTAACCCGGCTTTTTGCGATTTTATGCTACTAAATTGCAGTTTTCACAACTTTAGTAGCATGTTTTCTACTTTATCTATAAAATTTTAATCTGCGTTCTGCAGTTTCATGCTACTAAATTCGTTTTTTTCAACTTTTTGTAGCACGCCAAACCCAAACAACCCCGAATTTTCACCCCAAACACTTAATTTATCTAAAAATCATGTTACTAAATTAAGGATTTTCGAGTTTTAGTAGCACATTTTTGCAAAAGCGCCCCTAAAAAAATCCCGCAGCACTCGCCACGGGATTCTCGAAAAGACTCGATCAATTAAAGATCAACAACTTCAGTCCAGCCGAACGGATCTTCAGCTTCACCGAACTGGATTGCAGTGTACTTGTTGAAAAGTTCCGTGCAAACCGGACCCGGATTCACGCCGTCACCGTAAGTGAATTCCTTGCCTGCGACCGGATCCACAATCTTCTTGATCGGGGTAATCACGGCAGCCGTACCGCATTCAGCCGTTTCGCTGAATTCAACAAGTTCTTCGAACGGAACCTGGCGGCGTTCCACAGTGTAGCCAAGGTATTCAGCCAACTGCTGCAAGCTCTTGTTCGTAATAGACGGCAAGATGGATTCGGACTTCGGGGTCACGTAGGTCTTGCCCTTGATGCCGAAGAAGTTTGCCGGACCGCATTCGTCGATATACTTCTTTTCCTTCGCATCGAGATAAATCGTGCTGGAGTAACCGAGCTTCTTGGCTTCAGCAAGAGACTGGAGGCTAGCAGCGTAGTTGCCACCGACCTTCACCGTACCCGTACCCTGCGGAGCAGCGCGGTCGTAGTTGCGGCTGATCATCATGTCCACCGGCTTGAACCCGTCCTTGAAGTACGGACCCACCGGAGTCACAAACATCATGAGCAAATATTCATCAGCCGGCTTCACACCCACTTCCGGGCTCATACCAATCAGGAGCGGACGGATGTAGAGCGTTGCGCCATAACCATAAGGCGGAACAAAGCGCTTGTTCAATTTCACCACAGTGTGGACCATTTCGCGGAAAAGTTCAACCGGCGGAACAGCCATCAAAATACGGTTGGCCGTATTCTGCATACGCTTAGCGTTTTCTTCGACGCGGAAAATACGGACCTTGCCATCCTTGCCCGTGTAAGCCTTGAGGCCTTCAAAACCTTCCTGGCCGTAATGCAAGCAAGTAGCGGCCATATGGATGCTGATGTCCTTGGAAGAAGATACTTCAATCTTGCCCCATTCACCATTGCGGTAGTAGCAGCGGACATTGTAATCGGTATCGTAATAACCGAAGGGGAGCGTCTTCCAATCGACAGTATTCAAATCAACTTGCATAGTATTAACCTTTTTTGCAAATGTGCATATTTAAAGGTATCATTCGGTACCGCTTGAAAAATACAATTATAAACGCCCTTTTGGCATCCCTTGTTCAAAAATTTTGCAAAAAAAATGCCCCCTATAATAAAGGGGGAAGCCTCCCCCTCACTTCAGCCTTGGCTCCGCCAAGTCTTACGCTACCCCTTCGAGCGGGCTTCAGGCGCCAGCCCGCAAAACCATGCAAGGCGAGTGCCGCAGTCATGCTTGCATGACTATGGCCGAGCCGCAGAGGTTTCTGTAACGCCCGGCTTCAAGCTCCCGCTCCAAAGCATCATATTTCAACATTTCCCTAGCCACATCCGACCTAGAAATGATATATTATCTAAGTCGAATTACGCTTTGACGTAACAGGAAGGGGAACCCGAAATGAAAAACAGGATTTTTGCATTTAACGATGCAGCTACGTTTGAAAAAGAACTGGCCCAGTTTAGCAACTGGTGCAAAGAAAACGGTTCGCCAACGGTATGCTTCCAGATTCATTCCGAAGAACTGGATCCAGAAAAGCTAAAACCCGTTTGGGCAACCCTGGAGCACGTCTTCCCCAACACGCCGTGGTTCGGAAACTCCACTAGCGGAAACATCGTAGACTGCGAAAAAGCAAGCGAAATTTCCGTTTCCGCCATCATTTTCGAAAAGCCGACGACAAAGATCCAGATTTTGCAGTACGACTTTTCCAACAAATCCATCAGCGACATCGCCCACGAAATCGTGGAAGAAGCCAAGCAGAACCCCTGGGTAAAAGCGGTTGAAATCTACCACTGCATTTCGCCGTTTTCGACAACGAATCTTTGCGAAGGGCTCGACGCCTTGGCCCCGAACATCCAGATTTTTGGCGGCATCGTCTGCTCCCCCGACATCACAAGCCCGAATTCCTGCGTATTTTCATCCGTGGGCGGTCACACCACATCAGGCCTTTTAGTGGTGTTCTACGGCGGTCCGGAATTTTATGTAGAATCCCGCAAAATCAGCGGATGGAAGCCCATCGGCCGTAACTTCCACGTCACTCGTTCCAAAGGCAACGTCCTTTACGAATTGAGCAGCCTCCCCGCTTACGAAGTGTACAACAAGTACCTGAACATCAAAAACGACAACAACTTTTTCTACAACGCGCTCGAATTCCCGATGCTCTACGAGCACAACGGAATTTCCATCGTGCGTGCAGCAGGAGCAAGCAACCCCGACGGCTCTCTCACCATGTCTTCGGATATCGACGAAGGCTCAATGGTCCGCCTCTCGTATGGTGAGCCGCAACTGATTCTCGAAAAAATCAAAACCGAAAGCGAAAACGCCGAACTGTTCGCCCCCGAAGTCATGCACATATTCTCCTGTGCGGCTCGAAAGGCATTTTGGTCCAAGCACAAACCGACATACGAAATTACAGCGTTCAAGGGGCTCGCCTCCAGCACGGGATTTTTCTCGCACGGTGAATTCTTGCGCGAAAAGGGATTTTTAAACCAACATAACATCACGCTCGTCATTGCATCAATGCGCGAAGGCGCCATTACAAAACGGGGACACGCCAAAGGCGTCATAATTCCGGATGAGAAATCCACCCGTTTGCCGCTAGCCGCCCGCATGGCCACTTTCATTCGTGAGACCTCGTTTGAACTGGAACAGATCAACAGCAGGTTACGTGTCATGAACGAGCACCTGCAAGATGTCGCAACGACGGACAGCTTGACGGGCCTTGAAAACAGGCTCGCATTCGATGCACTTCTAGAAACAATCAACCAGGAAGACTCCCAAGAAAATTCTTGGACCATGTTCTTGATGGACGTGAACGGCCTCAAATACGCAAACGACACCTTCGGCCACCAGGCCGGTGACGAATTGATCAAGGCCGCCGCCAAAGCCATCAAAAACACCTACGGCACCAACGGCAACTGCTTTAGAATCGGTGGCGACGAATTTGCCGTCATCACACGAGCTCCGCTGGATTCGCACTATCCGATGTATTCCATACTGCAAAAGAACATCAACGAATACAATAAAAAGGCGCTTTACCATCTGTCGATAGCTGTAGGCGCAAGCCGCCTGCGCAGCGATTCCGGAATTCGCAAGTCCATCAGCGACTGGAAAATGGAAGCCGACTTGAACATGTATCGCGACAAGGTGCGTTACCACAAGCCGGTCGAAAACGACGAAAACCAGAACCTCAAGGACTTGATTTCCTGCCTGATTTCAGTCGAAGAAGCTAAAGATTCCTATACGGCGCACCATTCTGAGCGTGTAAAAGCATATTCGGAATTGATTGCCCGTTTCTTAGGGCTTTCGGAAAGTTCAATATCGTTGATTACACATGCAGCACACTTGCATGATATTGGCAAAATTGGCATTCGCGACAATGTGCTCACCAAGCCGGGAAAACTTACCGATGAGGAGTTCGAAATCATCAAGCAGCACCCGGTCATTGGCGCAAAGATCCTGATGCAGTCCAACTATACACATGAACTTGTGCAAATTGTGCTGCACCACCACGAGCGTTATGACGGCCGCGGCTACCCGGAAGGTCTTAAAGGCGAAGACATCCCCATAGGCGCCCGCGTCATTGCCATCGCAGACTCAATAGACGCCATGACAAGCAAGCGCGTTTATCGTGACGCCATGTCGCTAGATTACTGCCGCAATGAAATCGAGAAGAATCTAGGCGTGATGTACGACCCCGCCATTGGCAAAGTCGTTCTGGAACACTGGAATGAAATGGTCGATTCCCTATTGTCAATGCGTACCGGCCGTCCGAAAGTCATTTAAAGGCAACAAACTCTATACAAAAACGGCTCCCGGTCAATCCCGAGAGCCGTTTGTATTATTTTCTATATTCGACTTATGAAGTTTCTCACACTACTCATTCTTTGCCCGTGCTTACTTTTCGCACAACTGATGCCCAAATATTTCAGCAACGAACACAATTTTGCATCCGTCTCTTCCGCAATCAATAATAAATTCAACAAAGCATCATCAGATAAAGAATTAGATAAAATTGAAGCAAGCAATCCCCAAAGCGACAGCATAGCAAAAAAGAAATACGAGAAAAAAGTGTATGTTGATTCTTCTAAAATCATATACAGTTGGGGAGAAGGTCCTCCCTTTATTATGCGATATTGTATGGGAATAAACAATTTCAAAAAAGAACATTATTCTATGGGAAGCGGAGAAATTCTCAACATCTTAGAAAAAGATATAAAAAAAAGGAATATGCCCAACAAGTTCTATAATACAGCCAAACTACATTACCGCATTGAAACTACCATTCTTTTTACTTCCATTACATCAATTGTCGCAGGCATAATTATGGGTAAAAATGGATATAAACCAGGTTATTATATTTCATTAGGTGGATTAATCACCCTGCCACTAAATAGTTTTGTCTATAGTCTAATATGGCAATGGATGTATCTAGACGACGCCATCAACGAATACAACAAAAACTTAGCTTATTAGCATACAAAAAATCTCCCGGAGCTTTTCCGAGAGATTTTTAAAAAGGCGACCCCGGCACAATGGCCGGGGTGACAAATAGCGTTATCGCTTATCTCTATCAATCCAAGCGCGTTCCGTCTTGCCAGTGTAAATCTGGCGCGGACGGTTAATCTTGCTCTGCGGATCGTCGTGCATTTCCTTCCAGTGGGCAATCCAGCCCGGCAAGCGGCCAATCGCGAACATCACCGTAAGCATGTTCGTCGGGATGCCCATGGCGCGGTAGAGAATGCCGGAGTAGAAGTCCACATTCGGGTACAGCTTACGTTCGACAAAGTAATCGTCCTTGAGGGCGGCTTCTTCGAGCTTGATAGCCACATCCAAAAGCGGATCGTGCACATGTTCGCGTTCGAAAACCTGGTACATAAGCTTCTTCAAGACTTTTGCGCGCGGGTCGTAACTCTTGTAAACGCGGTGACCAAAGCCGGAGAGACGGAACGGATCGTTCTTGTCCTTGGCCTTTGCCATCACCTGTTCAATCGTCATGCCGCTCTGCTGGATGCGGAGAAGCGTTTCGAGCACAGCCTGGTTTGCACCACCGTGGAGCGGACCCCACAAGGCGCAAATGCCGGCGCAGATGCTTGCGTAAAGGTTAGCCTGAGAGCTGCCCACCATTCGAACGGTCGAAGTGGAGCAATTCTGTTCGTGGTCTGCATGAACAATGAGGAGCGTGTTGAGCGCCTTTTCCATGATCGGATCCGGGTGGTACGGGCGAGCCTTACTGCTGAACATCATGTTGAGGAAGTTGCTGCAGTAGCTGCGTTCCGCTTCCGGGTACACGAACGGTTCACCGATACTTGCCTTGTAAGCAAATGCGGCAATCGTGCGGATCTTGGAAATGAGACCTGCGGTCGTGAGTTCAAATGCACTTGCGATGTTTTCGTCGTCGTAAAAACGTGGCGTGAAAAGGCCAACTGCGTTCACCACGGACGAGAGAATACCCATCGGGTGGGCTCCCGGCGGCATTTCGCGGAAGAAGTGCAGCAAGTTCTCGTGCAACAAGGCATTTTCGGTCAAGAGCGTGCGGAAATGGCTCAACTGTTCCTGATTCGGGAGTTCACCGTAAATCAAGAGCCATGCGGTTTCCGGGAAGGTCGCCTTTTCAGCGAGATCCTCGATAGAATAACCGCGATAGCGCAAAATTCCCTTTTCGCCATTGACGTATGTGATGGCACTCTTAGTACTACCGGTATTGAGGTAACCGTAGTCCAGCGTGACCAATCCAGTATCCTTGCGGAGTTTGCTTACATCAAGACCATGTTCGTTTTCAGTACCAGTTACAACGGGAAGTTCGTACTTCTTTCCGTCGTAATTCAGTATTGCTGTATCGGACATAAATCCTCCGTTTTGCGCGGCTTCGCCGCAGTTAGGCTTTCATCGCTACAACGCAATTATAGATATTTTCAAAGAGTTTGCCGAGCTTTTCGGTCGGAACTGCGCTGAATGCAATGCGGATAAGGCCCGAGAGCATGATCGTGCCCGTGCTGTAATCCTTGATGAGTTTCTGGCGGAGTTCTTCGGCATCGACGCCCTTCGGCTTGATGCACATAAAGTAACCGCTGTTGCACGGCATCGGGTCAAAGGCTTCCTTGTATTCCGGATGTGCGGCCAAGACTTCCTTGATGATGTCGTAACGCTTCTTGAGCGTTGCATACTTTTCAGCCTTCTGCTGAGCGTATTCGGCGCTCTGGTAAGCAGCGAGCAAAATCTTCTGGCTGATGGACGGAGCGTTAGAGATGTTGCCACGGACCGTACCGGCAGCCTTGTCTTCGAGAGCCTTGAGCTGGGCTTCAGTTGCGCCCTTGAAACCGAAGGACATAAAGCCAACGCGGAAGCCCCAAACGTAGTCTTCCTTGGTCGGGCCGTCGAGTTTCACGGCGAGGAGGTTTTCGTGAGCGTCCACGAGCTTCACGAAGAGGGATTCCTTCGTCACGCCTTCTTCGTAAACGAGTCCAAAGTAAGCGTCGTCGAGGAGAGCCACGACCTTGTTGCCGGCAGCAGCGCATTCCGTGAGGATCTTTGCGATTTCGACAGCTTCCTTTTCGGTTGCGGTGTAACCCGTCGGGTTGTTCGGGAAGTTGAGGAGCACGACCTTCTTGTCGGCCTTGCTTGCAGCAAGGGCAGCCTTCAAAGCTTCCGTGTCAAAACCACCGTTCTTGAAGGTGTTGAACGTCTTGATCTTTGCGCCACGGGCGTTTTCGAACACGAGTTCGTAGTTGTCCCAGTAGAGGTCCGGGATGATGACTTCGTCGTCCTTGTCGAGGAACATGTAACCGGCGCAGCTGATGGCATGCGTCAAAGCAGCCGTCACGACCGGGTTGCTGAAGTTCTTGGAAGCAAGCGTCGGATTCTTCTTGATGACCTGGGCCTTCCATTCCTTGCGGAGGTCCGGATTACCGAAGCTCGGTGCATAGAGGAAGGACTGTTTCGGGAGGTTCAGAGACTTGAGAACGCAATCCAAAACGAGCGGAGAGCCGTCATCTTCGAGAGCTGTACCGATTGTCGCATTGATGTCGGAGCCCTTGGCTTCGGCACCCTGGCCGAGAATACCCTTACGCGGGAAGAAAATGGCCTTGCCCTGTTCAGAGAGCATATCAAGAACGCAGCAACCGTTTGCAGAAAGTTCAGCGTTCAAAGATTGAGCGAGAGGATTGTAGTTCATTCTCAATGTCCTGTTTTGAAATTTCCGCGGGGCAATTTAGAAAAATTGCAAGCCCCCCGCAAGATAAAAAGGACATCAAAAAAGCGATTTGTAACCAATCGCTTTTACAAGATTTTACAGGGATTGTAACAAATACTAAAAAGTGTCATCCCGAGCGAAGTCGAGGGATCTAGGATTTTAATCTTCAAACTTGGTTTTCATGATTTGTTCGACAGTTTCGCGGTTTTTCACGAACGCATCGACCACTTCCGGGTCAAAGTGCGTACCGCTTTCCTCGGTAATAATGCTGAAAGCCTCATCCACCGAGAAAGCCTTCTTGTACGGACGTACCGAAACAAGCGCGTCATACACATCCGCGACCGCCATAATGCGGGCCGAAAGCGGAATATCCTTACCATTCAAACGCTCCGGATAGCCACGCGAGCCATCCCACCATTCGTGGTGGCTGTAGGCAATTTCCTTTGCCATCTTGAGGTAAGCCGTCTCGCCCAGGTTCTTAGATGCACGCACGAGCATATCACGGCCATAAACCGTATGCTTCTTCATTTCTGCAAATTCTTCATCCGTCAGCTTGCCCGGCTTATTCAAAATCACGTCAGAAATATTAATCTTTCCAATATCGTGGAGCGGAGCCGCCACCGCAATCGTCGAAACAAAAGCATCGTCAATTTCAGGTTCCTTGCCATCGCGCTTCAACTGCTGGGCAATCAATTCGGCATAAGCCGCCGTACGGCGCACATGGCCGCCCGTCGTCTCGTCACGGTTTTCCACCATGTCGCCAAGCACCGTAATGATGTTCGTCTGGAGAGCCGCAATCGAAGCCGCCTGGTATTCAGACTTGTTGATGTACAAATCAATTTCTTCGACCGCCTTGATAATCGCCGAATGCAGATTCTCGATTTCATTGCCAGTCACCACTTCAAGACCCTTGATTTGCTCAATCGACGTCCGACGCCCAACGCTACTATCGTAGGCAAAATGGTCCATTTCAAGCGTCATTTCGTGAATCGGGTAAACCACTCTGCGGTTTGCAATCAAGATGGCCGTAAACACGATTGCGAGCAAAAGTCCAAACAGCGTCGAGAAAATCTTCGTGCAGAACAGCACCACGCTAATGCGAATCGCAGCGAGACTGAACTTGGTACAGACCGGATTCGGGGCCTCGGTACAGACAATCGAGACATCCCACTTGCCCGTCTCGTGCATGCCCGGCGTAATCGTCAAAATGCGCGGATGCTTGCCCTTGAGATCATGAATGTACTCGTGAAGCGTCGCCGAATCCGCATTCTGGATAGCGTCCGACACAAGCCTGTTCACCGATTCCGCCAAAAGTGTCGTCTCGTGGATTTCCGCTTCGGAATACGTCTTGTAAGCGACCGCCGTAGCCACCACCGCAAGCGCAAAGCTCGATACGAACAAGAGCGCCGTCACCTGGGCCTTAAGCGTATGGATTTCGTTCTTAGAACGGTAACGGTCTTCGTGCGAACGGCCAGAAACAGAATCAAACGCCTTGGCAAACCAGCGTGGCGTCAAGCGAATCAGCACATAAGCCACAATAATCGAAATGGACTTATCCGGAATTTCCGTGCAGAAGTCCGCCAAAATCTGCGACAGAAGAACCGGAAGCCCGCTTTCATGAAGCGCCGTCGCAATCGGCGTCACCACATTTTCGGCAATCTTAAAGTCAAAAAGGAAGTACGAAAGCACCGAACATGGAATGCTCAAAATCATCAACATTCCAAGCAGCAACGGCAAACGGGTTATCCTATTGAACGCCCCACGCTTCGCCGCAATCCCCGCGCACACGGCAATCATCACGTTAATCGTGCCATAGTAGAACGTCGAGGAATCGACAAAACCGCCAATGAAGTTCGTCAAAAACCCGACAATCGCGCCAGGGCTAAACCCGCCAATCACCGCCACGACAATCGTACCCACGCTATCCAGGTACAGAGGCAGCTCAAAATGGATGGCTAAATCGGCAAGCAATCGGTTGATGACTATACCGATGACAATCAGGATAATAATCTGAACGAGCTTATGGGCAGAGACAAAAGTTTTCACATTCTGTATATAGAATATTTTTTGAACTTTTGCAAAAAGAAGCGTGATTTATTTAACGTTTCCTTCCTTAGAAACAACAAAATCAGGGACATGCTTATTTCCAAATCCATCGATATCAATTCTATAATCGCCTTCAGGCAGACCAAAAAAGACGATATACCCATTCTTACGGTCTTCATCCGTCACCTTATAGCAAGGATAGAATAAAGACGGAACAAACCGAACACCTGGGGGAAGAACAACTTCATTCAAGGCAACGCAAATACCATTACCATCTTCCCCGAGATTTTTCGTCATATTCTCATTCCATTTTTCATTATCGATTTCATCATATTCCGAAGTACTATCCACTTCATTCGCAAAAAGAGAATCCAAATAAAATTTTGCCGTATACACGGGTTCCACAACTATTGTTCCTAAATCTGCCACAGGTTCATCATCAACAACATCAACCGTAGCTTTCGAAAATTCCTTAAAGACATTTGCACCTAGACTAAAGTCTGCAGAAAGTGCGCGCAACTGGACCAGTTCATAATCTGGAAGATATCTATTTTCAGGACCATCCATTTGCAAATACGTAAGGTAATGTACGTTATCTATGTAGAAATAACCATCTTTATCGGTAACATGCTGACAACGTTCATCATCAAAAGAACAATAATTTTCATAAACAATCGCCCCCTCTACAGGCAAGCCTTCAGAATCAACAATCTGAGCTTTTATCTTTATATACATATAAATATCATCATGAGCACCACAGGCAACACGATAATATGGAATAGAATCCATCACCTCAACAATTTCAACGACCTCAAGACTATCATCTTCACTTACACTATCCGATTCTTCATCATCAGCACTCTTAGGAAGAACCACATAGCAGGGATTTTCACCTTTATGAACAACCTTGTGGATATAGCTCGTATCCAATTCGGCAATAGGCATTCCCGGTCGAATCACAGGCTTGCCCGTCTGCGTTTCACTGTACGATGATGCCACACCGCCATCACTCTCACTACAGGACGTAAACAAGCCAAGACCAAACACAGCCATAGCAACAACCAACTTTGCAAATTTATTAGAAGTCATAACAAATCCTCCTCGATTTACTTCTTCAAATTCGTGAACAAGTGAATATTCAACTGGTGTACACCAGTCGCCTCTTTCTTGTCTTGCGTAATAATCTTGCGTACCTTGGCTTTCAAATTCTGAATTTCCAAGGCAATTTCTTTATAGGCATCGTCCGAAACACTAAACGTGAACGTTCCCATGTCCGACGGATTATCGTCATCAGCAAGCAGCGCCTGCTTCGAAAGTTCAAAACATTGCAACTGGTATTGACGCACCAAGTCATTATTGTTGTAGGCCCCGCTACTCACTGAATCACGCGAGCTTTTCCAGAAGCCGTCTTCGTTCTTGCGTACAAAGCCAATGCGTTCTAGCAGTTCGAGCGAACGTTTCAAAGTTCCCACGGAGACCTTCGGGAAAATGCGCTTCTGGATCGGTTCAAGGTCATCCGAAACATCCATCACATCTAGCGCCGTAAACAACACGCTATTATACCAGTGGTTGTAATACTCGTAAGCATCTTCATTCAAGATGTGGTGCGGATCCGGATGTTGCTTGATGAGTTCATCAAAAAACGCATTGCGCTCCGTCGTCGTTTTCGCCTGGTCAAAATTTACCATCGTTTCAAAGTACTTGGCTTCTTTCTTGTTGAGTCCAAGAACTTCCACGAACTTGGGAATCATGCGCCCAGTAAGCTTTTTTCCTTTGACAATATCATTGTAGTAACTGCGAGTCTTGGGGAGCCCCAACAAAGCGCAAGCTCCCGCCCTGGTAAATTCGGGATCGGTCTGCATGCGAGCCGCCTGGTATTCATCCAAGTACTTGCGGAAATGAGTAAACTGGAATATGTCAACAAACTTGTCCATATTCCAAATGTACTCAAATTTCGACTCAAAGTCAATAGCTTAACACCAGTTTTTGAGATTTTTTTTGAGTACTTGTTTTTATCGGTCTTTAAACTGGTCGCCAAATTTGAGTTCGGTTTCTTTGGCGCCGTTGAGGTTCACGAGGCGTTCCGGTTCAAAGACCATTTCACGGGCAATCCCGTCCTTGAGCTTTTCAACGCAATCGAGCATTTCTGCTGCCGATTGGCACGTCAAAAGCGCCTGCCGCACCGACATCGCGACGTTATCGCTCTCTTGGATCCCATCGCCTTCGGCTCCAGGATGACAACATTTCACGTCCAAACAAAATCCCTTACATAAACGCGCGGCGAGCTGTTTCATGCGGCCCATCGCATTCATTTCCGTCGCCCCATCCTCAATCTTAAACTTGTAATAGAGCGGAAACACATCAAGCGCTTCTTGCGCGGTAATCACATGCTTTTCGCGACCTTCCCACGCATCTGCAATCTGCCCGAAAATCCACGGATTATGCATCGCCCCACGCCCAATGCTCACGCCCGAAACACCATAAATATTAATGCGTTCGCGTGCGCATTCGACGCTATTCACATCGCCATTGCCAATCACGGGAATCTTTGCCGCGGCGGCAACTTTACCGATCCAGTCCCAATTCGCGAGGCCGTTATACCCCTGCAAACGCGTACGACCATGAACTGTGAGCAATTCAACGCCCTCGCCCTCGGCGATCTTGAGCGTTTCCATCACGTTAATGCTATCGTCATCCCAGCCAATACGGCACTTAAGCGTGAGCGGAATCTCCGGCATCTTTGCGTCCAAAACCGCTTTCACGTCATGCAGAATCTCTTGCAAACGGGGCAAGTCCCGCAAAAGTCCAGAACCGCTCCCCTTGCCCGCCACCTTCGGCGCCGGACACCCCGCATTCACTTCGATGAATTCCGGGTGGTAACGTTCGGCAATCTTGCCAGCTGCCGCAGCCATACGGTCCGGGAAACGTCCAAAAATTTGCACACCAAACGGGCGCTCTTCCGGGAAAAACTTCAATTGCTTGTGACCATCCGGGTTGAAAACGGCATCGCCATCCGTCGGAACAAACTCCGAAACCAAAAGACCCATGCGGTCGCCCGAAAGCACCCGGCAAAGCCTCCTAAACGGAGCATCAGTCACTCCATCCATCGGACTCAAGATAGTATTGGGGAAAATCTCCTTATTTCGGAGATTAAAACGGACCTTTTTAGGCAAATTATCAATCTTCAACATTTAAGTCACAACTATTCACAAATATTCCGCAATGTGAACCCGAAAAAGATATTTAATTTCGCTTTAACCATCACTCTAAGTCTATGTTAAACTTATATTTAGTGCGTGGCTAATATAACTAAACAATCTCTTATTCAGGAAATCGCCAAATCCACCGGATTTGTGCGCAATGATATTAAAATTGTTGTCGAACAGTTCCTTGACCTCCTCGGCGAGAAGCTTATCGAAGGCAATACTATTGAAATTCGCGGTTTCGGCACGTTCGCCTGCAAGCCCCGCAAGGCTCGCCCGGCACGCAACCCCCGCACTGGTGAAACCGTCCTCATCGACGAACGCTTGGTCCCGACATTCAAGTTCAGCAACGACATTAAGGACAAGATCAATTCGCTCGAAGGCATCCTCGGCGAAGCCTCTGTACAGCCGGAACTCGAAACTGAAAACGAAATCGTGCACGTCGGTAGCGACGACGATTCCATCTAAACGAACGTTGAACCTATTAACTCAGGCAACACAAACGCCTGATACGAAAGAGCCGGCTTGAACGCCGGCTTTTCTTTGTCATGCCCGCCGCTGAGCGGGCATCTCCTTTATTACGACAGCGCAGCGACTTCTTCTTCGGTGAGGAAGCGCCAGCCGCCTTCACCCAATGTACGATCCAGAACAACCGGTCCAATCGCAATGCGTTCAAGAGTTTCGACGTGATTGCCAACCGCAGCGAACATGCGGCGAACCTGGTGGTACAGTCCCTCGCCTATCGAGATGTCTACCGCATCACCATTCACTTCAATCTCGCGAGCCAGCACCGGACGTCGTTCATCCTTGAGCATCACGCCCGCCAAGAGTTCCGCCTTCTGCGCATCCGTAAACGGGCGTGCAAGCGTCACGCGATACTTTTTCCAGAGCCCCTTTTTGGGACTTTCAACCTTGTGGATAAAGTCACCCTGATTCGAGAGTAACAAGAGTCCCGAAGAATCCGCATCCAAGCGTCCGACGGACTGGATGCCCATCGCGGTAAAGCGTTCCGGCAGCAAATCGTACACAGGCTTGTGGTCACGTGCGTTGTGGCTGCATTCCACATCCGTCGGCTTGAAAAGCATCACGTACAACTTCTCGACCGTCGGAGCTTCTTCGCCATTCACAGTAATGTATTCCGGACGCGTCTTGAATTCCATGAACGGGTCATCGAGAACCTTGCCATCCAGTTCCACAAGGCCCATGCGCACTAATCCACGCGCATCCTTGCGGCTGCCAAAGCCCATCGAAGCCAGCAATCGTTCCAAAGTCAAAACAGCCATCAGTCCTCCAAAATAAATCCAAGAATCTTCCTGCGGATAAATCCGAGTTCAGGAAGTTCTTTTGTTTTAATCACATGTGCGCGACGGCGCCAAAAGCTAAACGCCAAAATTCCAGCCAGCACAAGCGTTTCCAAAGTAAAGCAGAAAATGCGGAGCAACGTTATGCTCAAGCGAACCGAACCAACAGCGCGGAGTACCTTCTCGCTACACCAATCCATTCTCAAGTCCCAATCGCCAACGTACGGGTAAGCCTTCAAAAATCCATTCACCGCCGCGATATAGCCCATGGTCTGGTAATCCGTGCGGATGCCTTCGACAAAGCAATCACTAAAGCGCACTCGGAACAGCGAAAGCACAGCCTTCAAAATTTTCAGAATGTACTTGTACGCTCTAGCATCAAAATCCGGCGTCAAAATGATGGTCCAAAATTCACGATCCGAGAGTTTGCGTTTTTCCTTCTTCAGCTTTGTTTTTTTCGCAGGCTTCTCGGATTTTTCGGAATCACGATTCTCGGATTCCGAGACTTTTGCATCAGACGAAACTTCAACTACCGGTGAGGATTTTACTTTAGCAGGTTGCGCACTCTCGTTGATTGCGCTAGACTTCACTGGATCCCCTTCGCTTTGCTTCGAGGATGACGGAGGCAGCGATTCTCGCTTTTCGGGGGTGTCTTCGACTTCACTCCGGATGCTAGGCTGTTCCGCACTAGTCTCTAAATGTTCTGTCTTTGGAGTTTCTGCAGGCTTTTTCGCAACAGCTTCAACTGCCGGCGCATCTCGTTTCTCGTCTAAACCATCCTTCCACTTCTTCTCGCACTCGTAAACCTTCTTCTTGAAAAAAAAGAAAAGCGCCCGCGCACCGCGCTCCCCGACCTCGAAATCAATTCGAAACGCAAACGGGAAAAGCAGTAGCACAAGCGCTACAACGAGAATTGCACAAAAGAGCCAGGAAAGAAAGCCCATTACTTTTCGGCTTCGTCAGCCTTCTTGCTGATAATGTCGATCAATTCGGCAAAGCTCTTGTCCTTCAAGATTTTACTGAACTGTTCCTTGTAGTTGCGAGCTGTAGAAAGGTCATCGATGACCAAGTCCCAAGCCTTCCACTTGCCGTTCACAAGCGTCATCTTGTATTCGAGCACCGATTCCTTGCCCTTGTTCCACAAGTGAGCCACAACGCGAGCATCATCCGAACCCTTCATCTTGGCCGGTTCGTAAATCGTGGAATCGGCGCGGTAAAGTTCCAAGCGGTTTGCACTAGAGTTGCGGACCATACGCTGGAATTCCGTCACAAACTTCTGCTGAGAAGCTTCATCCTGAGCCTTCCAGTCGCTAGCAGCCAAAGACTTCTTGGCAAGCAAGGCAAAATCAAAGGAATCATTCAAAAGGTTCTTGACGCGTTCCGTTTCTTTAGCGGTACGCTTGGACTTCTTGATGATGTTCTGCAATTCAACGTCCTTGCTCTTCACAACAGACACCGGATCTTCGGCAGCAAAAGACAAGAGCGAAGCACAGGCAATAGCGATCAAAATTTTCTTAAACATCTTTGAATCTCCTCTTTTTTACTTAAAATACGTTTTATAGTTGCTAAGAGACAACCCCATCTTTGCCACTAATCCGGCAAATTCGACGTTATATCGGCAAACTGCGAAATAATAATCTTTTTGCATGGTTATATTCTGCGTATAGGCAGAAACAAGCGCACCCGTTTGGGACTTATCGAGGTCGTATTTCATGGCGGCATCTTTCAAAAGCGATTCCGTCGCACGGAGACTTTCACGCAAAGCATCGAGCTTTCCCTTGGCAGCAACCACCTGATAATACTGTTCAATAGCTTTTGCCACAAGTCCATCCGAAGCGTAATTTTCTTTCAGCTTAAGCCCGCGATATTCAGTTTTCGCCTGACGATAGTCTTCCCAGCCTTTCCAGAAATTCAAGCGGTATCTCAAACCAACACCGATAAGCCCAGAAATCTTGTTCACTGCATCTTGAGCAAAGGCATTCTTCTGCAACACGTTACGGTTACCCGCCCAGCTTTTCACATACTCGAACTGCCCCATGACAAAGAACTCCGGAGCAAGTTTTGCTTCAGCCAAATCCATCTGGAGTCTGCGGGCTCGCACCCCAGCTTCAAGCTGCTTCAACTCCGGATTATGCTTGATGGTCCATTCGCGGACCTGTTCTTCCGTCGGCATCGGTTCCGGTCTCATCGCAAGGATTGTATCTTCGGCGGCAAAAGTATCGCCATCCTGCAAACCAAGCGCAAAGCGAATCGCCAACTGCACGCGCTTCATGCCAAGGTCAGCCTCAATCACACCTTCCTTGACGGTGTGCATTTTAGCCTTCAAATTCAAAAGATCCGTCTGTGAAACCGTCGGTTCATCTTCGTCCAAAGCTTCTTCAAGCTGGTCATACGCCTTATCGACCTGCTTTTGAGCATCGGCGGCAATGCGCTTCATTTCAAGAGCAAGGAGATAGTTGTAATAATAGCTCTGGAGTTCTACTTCTTTCTTGAGCGTCGAGTTTTCAATTTCAAAAGACTTTTGCTGTAGATCCGCTTCCAAAGCCAGCTTACCCGTTCGGTACTGACCCAAATTTAGCGGCTGGACAAACTTGGCTTCGACTCCCCAGAATGGACCCATTCTAGAGAAATCGTACTTTTCAGCTTTTTCAACGCCTAGTGTGTCCCCAGACTGATTGAAATAGTAATCGTTATATTCCTTAAGACCAGGAGCAGGTCCCACCATCATCGACACGTAAAATGTCGGCAAAATAACTTCGGACTTGAGCGACTTGATTTTATTTTTCTTGGCTTCCGTTCCATAACGCAGCTCTTCCATCTGCGGGTCACTAGCAAGCCCTTGTTCAACAAAGCGCAAACAATCATACCGGACTTCACCCGCCAAGGCGATCCCCGTCATTGCAAGAACAAAAAACAAATTCCTAATCACAGCTAGAATTTAGAAAAAAATTTTCCTATTAAAAGGAACAGTGATGGACCAAATCCTTGTATTTCCTCACAACACCTTCATAGTAAGAAGTCGGGAGCGGCGCATTCTTTTCCAGAAGTTTGTCAACAGCAGTATGCCCCAAGTTATAAGCCACTAACGCTTCCCTCAAATTACCGTACTTTCCGATAAGTCTAATCAGGTAAGCCGAGCCAACAACCACGTTCACATCCGGTTGCATCAAGTCATTTTCATTTTCAATAACAAGACCAAACCTGCGACCAATTTTTTTTGCAGTTTCCAATTTTATCTGCATTAAGCCTAGCGCGCCCGAAAATTTACCTGTCTGGAATCGCCCACGAGCAAGCGGATTTCCACGGCTTTCCTGCGCCACCACAGCAAGGATAATCAGAGGGTCCAGAGAATACGACTGCGAAATTTGCCACAAGTGTTCTGCCAGAATGCGAAAGCTCACTTCGGAGATTCTATCGCCCAACATGTACGTGAGCGCCTTTTCAATTTTCACATAATCAAGCGTCCACTTGCCCACAACCTCCAAATGCTCCATATCGTTGTGGAGAATGCGTTCCTGATAAGCCAACTTTTCAAGCTTGCCCCTGTTGGAATACCATTCACTCGCAAAAAAGAAAAGGACTGCGAAACCGATGATGAACAGGACGGTTACGCTCATCGCGGAGAGTCGAACGCTATTTTTCACGTCGAGTCTTCTCCAAGTATTCTAGATACGAGACCCAATCCTGGATAGCGCCAAAAGAACTCAGCAAAGTCGTATCCTGCACAACGCCGAGTTTACGCATCGGGCCAATCGCCGATTCCAGACGATCTATTTCACGGATGTAACGAGCCTTCTGGCTCTCAAGCGCCGTAATCTGCGCCTGCTTATCTGAAATTTCGCGACCCTGCCCAACAACGATAACAAACAACGTAACCGCCCAACCAATCAGGAACAAGGACACAGAAATTGCAAATCCAGGAGATAACGTAATGGACTTTTTATCGTAATGAAGTCCGACCACATGGACCTGTTTAGAGATACCGGACTTGCGATAATCCTCACGGCTCTTATATATTTCAAAGATATTGCGGTAACGTTCAAAATAAGCGTGCAGTTCTTCGCTGTCAAAAATCAAGATAAGCGAAGCCTTCTGCTGCTTGACCAAATTCAGGATTTCAAGGAAAAGCCCACGGTAAGCATCAGTCGTAAAACGAGCATTTTGGAGATTCACAAAGAAAAAAATGCCCGGACCGCGCACAAGCATTTCAAGCTTTTCACGAACAGACGAAAGCTGGTATTCGCCAAGAATGCCATACAGCGAAATTTCGACTTCCTCGCCGCGATCTTCTACCTGAATGTCAATCAAGTCCGCCCGCACAGATTACCTCTTGGTCACCGAAACAGAAATCTTGAATGATTTGTGGTCAAGCACGTTAAACGGAGCATTCCAGAACGGAAACACGCGAATTCCCTGGAATGCTTGCGGAGCAGCCGTCGAAGTCGCCCCAAAGATGGAGCCTATAAAGATAGACGTCGGTCGATCAAATCCCATACGGAAAACGCAACCGCTCTTTTCATCGCGAATTTCAAGCAACTGGCCATCCGGGTACAAAAGCGGTTCCACCATGTTCCACTTGACATTTTTGCCGTCAATCCAGACTTTGTTAACATCGCCATGCGACAAAAGTCCAAGCTCAAGAATCGTTCCAAAATAGCCCTTCGTGTTCACATACGCAAGATTGTCAATCGCGTACGAAACCGTAAACTTTGCGGAATCGCCCTGGAACGTAAAAACCTTCTTTATTTTGAACAAAGCCTTGCGTTCTTCATTGTCAAAACCTTGTTCTTCATCAAGCATAATCTCCGTACCCGTGTCCGAGCGGAGAATACGGTAATCATAAGGGTCCGCGAGCAAATGCTTGCGATCGTAAAGCATCTGTTCTAGCTTGACCGGTGTGAAATCCGCATTCGGCAACAAGCAATCCAAGAACGCAAACGAAGGTTCACCATCATCGCGCCATGAGTTTACCAAATTGACCTTGGCACCCTTGTAATTCAAAGCACAAAGTGCGCCGCCCAAACGGCAATCCAACAAATACGAAGATTCCGGATTTTCGCAAAACAGAACCTTTTTGCCTCTAAGCAAAAAGTCGCACACATCAACGCGAAGCCCAGAAAAGCCTGTAAGGTCATCTAAAGTCTGCGATGCCGAAAGCAACAAGCGATTCGATCGTTTGCGCACTAGCATGGAACGCATCCCCGAACGGTTATGCATATCCCTAAAATAAAGCGGAGCCATCGCCGGCAAAAGCGCATGGCAAAATTCGAGCCACTTCTTTCCAGAAAGCATGCTGCGGGCCCTCCTGTACAAATTCAGGAATGTCTTATGGTGCATATTAATTTCTGGACGGCGAATCAAAAGTTCACGGCAAGTGCGAGCTGTCGAAGGGAGACCAATTCTACGACCGGCAGAAACAAGGAAACTGATCGTACCACACGTTTCGAGCTGGTCCACAGCAAAACCAACGGTTCTAGTCTGAACCTCGTTCATCTCGACAAAATCGACAAAGCGACCAAAGAAATTGATAATTTCTGTTGGTTCCGAGGGAATGTCCAAAAGCGCAATCGCCGATTTTCCATCACGGCAATACTGTTCCGCCACAGAGCGCCAAGAAAGATTGTCCTCGGCAATCGCCTTCGAAAGCACCTCGGACACAGGCACAATGCGGATAAGGGCACCACGGTCTTCAAGCGTAAACCAGCCAGATACAGGTGTCGAGCGACCAAGAGCATCTTGCACAGCCGCTTCCGTCACCAGCGCATAATCAAAACGCGAACGCTCCAGGACATCGGCCATGCCCGGCTCCCACACCAGTGAGGAATTGAAATACCCCTGCGGTTCTGCGCCAAGCACCTTTTTCAAGTAGTCGCGATGCAATTCCAGCTGCATCGTCTGCAAATCTTCCGGAAAAAGCGGTAGCATCGGATCGTAATAGCCACCGCCTAAAAATTCGAGAACCCCATTGCGAATCGCATTCTGAATTTTGCCGAACATCAACGGCTTTGCCACATTGTAAAGCGCCTCAATCACAGGACCATCCAAGAAGATGGAGCACTTTACCTGTTCAGATTTCAGAAGAACATTCAACCCTTCGAGCAAGTTACGCGCGACCGCCTCAAGGTTTTCATACGAGGTCGATGGCGACATCTGCAATACAAAGGATATTCTAGGATTCATGTGACAAAGAATAGCAATTTTAATTAATGGTTATTAATTATTAGTTATTAGAGATTGCTGAAATCAAGATATTTCCAGCAGGTCTATTTAGAATAAAATAAAAATATCGTAAGTGGAGATACCGAATCGGAGTCCGGCATGACAGCGCGACATTGCGCGGGCGGCACAAAAAAGAAAGGCCCCTCGAGGATTTCCTCAAGGGGCCCGTGAATCCAGCGGCGACCTACTCTCCCGGGCCCGGGGGCCAGGTACCATCGGCGATCTGAGGCTTAACTTCCGTGTTCGGGATGGGAACGGGTGTGACCCTCACTCGATAACCGCTGAAACAAAATCTTGCATGGAATCTGAACTCTTTTAAGCAACCGCAGAATGATGAAGCTGCGTGAATTCGGGCTGCCCACGCGGGACAGTTGAACCAAATCGTTGAAAGAAAGGAAAAGCGTCTCACGGGCTATTAGTACCGCTCGGCTCAACGTGTCGCCACGCTTACACCTGCGGCCTATCGACGTCGTAGTCTCCGACGGCCCTTCAGGGGGTTG
>Ga0256407_10002186_pt1 | contig 38120 bp, 21 predicted proteins | sample RumenRJG_04DNA_FD_193489 | JGI IMG/M metagenome (GOLD analysis project Ga0256407, IMG submission 193489) | Bovine rumen microbial communities from Lethbridge, Alberta, Canada - RJG_04 | ecosystem: Host-associated > Mammals > Digestive system > Stomach > Rumen | place: Canada: Alberta... | reverse complement strand
CATTTACAGTCATGTCTGGAGAAGTCAAATCCCTCCATCTCAGTTTCACCATTGATCATCCCACTCATGATCAACTATCATACTTTCGTGATACCTGCAACATTTTCTTTGACTTGGATGACTTTATCGTCAACTATGAAGAGGACGCTGTGTCTATCTCGGCTTATGATATTTACGACATAGGCCGCCTGGCTCATGCCCTCGAAGTGATGACTGTAAGTCTTGAGAACATTTTGTGTGTTGCTGACGAAAAGGATATCGATGGTGGTGCCATCTACTCTCCAAATGGCTTTACAATTATCCAGGTACCCAATATGCCCAAATACAGAATAAAAGAAGGAACTACCCATATGGCACCCTTAGCCCTTCAGAACTGCCCTCGTCTCAGATGGCTCGACATTCCCTACGGCATGATCGAATTTGAGGAAAAACTAAAATTGGCACCCAATGTAAAATACAAACAATGGACAACCCTTTACGACGGCACTCTACCCGAGGAAGATGACGATGATGACGACGATGATTACATCCTCGACGAACATCATGTAGCCTATAGCAAAGACGGCAAGAAATTGCTCTTTGCCAGAGTCGAGTTCAACGAGCCTCGCTATGAGGTTCGCGATGGAGTTGAAGAAATCGACAGTTTCATCTTCTGCGGATGCAAGACCTATGTGGTGCTATCCATCCCACGTTCTGTTCGCATCATTGGTGACAGTCTCTTCGGCAATGGCGGCCACATCGAAATCCGCGATAAGTGATAATCTTTCTTAAATTTTCACTTCATTACCCTCAATACTTCAAATAAAACCCTATATTTGTAAGCAGATAACTAAAAATGTAATTAATATGAATATCATCTATTCGCCGGAATTCAATTCAACGAGCTATATAAACCTCAAGCAGCGCCAAAGCCAGCTGCTTGGTCTGAAGGTATGTGGTTCTACTGAGTTGCTCGCCGAACTCGAGTTGCGAGCAGGCATTGTAGCCCTTGAGCAATCCGAACCAGAACGTTTGGTAGCGTTTCATGAATCAGTAAAGAATAATGTGGCAGGGACTATCTTCGAAGAGTCTTTCAAAACAGACGAAGTGGGTGTTGCCCGACAACTCATGACATGGACAGACAACCTGTTGATGGCAGGATGGTCTCCTACCATCAATTCAGATGAATCAGACAAATCAGACAAACTGAAAGCACTTGCCAAGATTGTAAAAGGGGTGATTGGAAAGCATATGGCTCAACGCTGGCAGGATCTTACAGTCTGCCTCAAGGAGCATCAGGTCTTTCAAAAGGATGATGTCTTTGAGATTCATACAAAAGAGTTAATTCCTGCTGTCATCCAATCTACACTTGATCAACTGGCCAAACAGGCTACTGTCCATTATGTAACGAATGACGGTAAGATGCCAACAGACTTCAGTGTTTATCATTTCAAGACACGAACAGAGGCCTACCAGTGGTATCTTTCCCAGCCAGATGTTCTCAACGATGTTGATGTAACTATCAGTAGCGACAATTGCGTTCTCAACGATATGGCCATCGCTATGGGAAAGCCTACTGTTAATTCCAGGTCCCAAAACAGCAATCCTCAGTTACTGCAGTTGTTCAAGTTGGGCATGTCATTGTTCGCACGTCCTCTGAACGTCTATAACCTGCTTTCTTATCTCCAAGTTCCTGGCAATCCTCTGGGAGGTGTCTCCTACAAGTTAGCACGTGTACTGGCTGATGAAGGAGGTCTCAATGAAGAGTGGCAAAAGACCATTGACGAATATGATTTCACAGATGAGAAAGGAAAGGACAAACGAGATGAGAAACTGGCTTTCATTGACATGATAAAAAAGGATTACTCACCTAAGAAGATCCTTGTTAGCGATGTCAAGACCTACTCAGACAAACTTGCTCATTGGTGTGATAAGCTCTTACTTTCAAAAAAAGTTGACGATGAAAGAAAGGAGCAACTCGTTGTGTTAGCTGCTTTCTGCAGATCGTTACGATCCATTTTACCCAATGATGGTTACATTTCGTCAGATGAATTAAAAGCTCATGTTGATGGCATATATCGCCCACAGTCCTTCACCCATAAGAAGGCACAAAAGGATTCTCCTGATATCATTTCAGATATCACGCAATTAGTAGACCCCGCCCCAAAGGTTTGTTGGTTAGGTTGTGTGGGAGCTTCTATTTGTCCCTATCCTTATGACTTCCTCAATCAATCGGAATATGAGGGTCTCAAGGATGCTGGTATCACCATTCCTGCAAAATCATATTTCTATACGCGGCGGCACCAATTGCAAATGGCTGCGCTGAAGACTGTTGGCAGCTTGATTCTTGTCACTTGGGAGTTCGATGGCAATGCCCGTCAGGAGGAGCATCCCTTGGTGGCAGAGTTGAAACAACTGAATAAAGAAGAATGGAACCGTCATGTCAGGAATGATGAGAAGCCAAATCTCCAAACCGTAAATGGTGAGATCTCAAATCTTGAGCCTCAACTCAGCTATCAGCTCTCAAGGAGTATGACCAAGCTTCATCGCGAAGAAGAGAGCTATTCCAGCGTCACTTCGCTTATACAACATCCGTTTGACTATACGATGCAGTATCTGCTTAAGCTTAGAGAACCACAAGTGGGACAATTGCCCGACCTGGATACCACCAAAGGTTTCGTGGCTCATCTCCTTGTAGAGACGTTGGTGAAGAAATATCACGAGCAGATGGCAGACGAATACCTTAAACTTGCAGATACCGATATCCAGCAGATGATCAACGAGTGCATTTTGCAGAAAGGTGCCATACTGATGCTCCCGGAATATCGAATTGTGCGTCAACAGTTCGAAGCCATCCTAAAAGATAGTATTAGGGCGTTGGTTAATATCATCAAAGAATTGAACCTAAAGCCTTTGGACAGCGAGGTTGAGCTGAATGTCACACTTGAAACAATTGGGGCATTTACTGCCAAAATCGACCTGCTTCTGAAAGATGCCAACGACAAATATGTCATCTTCGATCTGAAGTGGTCTGAAAGTAAGTCTTATCAGGAACGTCTCGAACAAAACAAAGCCATGCAGCTTGAACTCTACAGCCATGCAATTAAAGAACAATACGGTTCGGATGTCGCAGGCGTAGCTTACTATCTCTTCCCCAAGATGACCTTATATACCACTGATTACCCCACGTCCGATCATGTGCGTCAGATAAAGGTTAAAGCAGAAGCATCTGACAGAAAACTCTTTGAGGAAATTATAAACTCCTATGCCTATCGACGCGGCACGTTGGACAACGGTTTCATTGAAGAAAGCGAACTGACCGAAATTGCTAAACTTGCCTATACTGAGGCTAGCACAGACGACAAGCCACTCTATCCCATTGAAGCCGACTATAATGACAAGAAAAAGAAAAACAAAGGGTGTCCTTACATCAAGAAAGACAAGCCACCTTTTGTTAAACAGAAGGCCAATAGGAGCACGCCCTCTGACCCCAAGGAAATCAAGACTACTCACCCCATCTTAAAAGGAAGACTCGTATGAAGAATATTCAATATATCAATGCCGGGGCAGGCTCCGGCAAGACAACAAGACTGACAGAGATTCTGTCGCAGAAACTTGGTAGTAAGGAATACAAACCATCTGAGGTTATTCTCACCACGTTTACAGAGTTAGCTGCCTCAGAATTCAGAGAGAAATCGCGCGAACGTCTGTATAATGACAAACATGCTGATGTAGCAGCCGAATTAGATTCTGCTACCATCGGTACTGTTCACTCCGTAGCACTAAACTTTATCCAGAAGTACTGGTATCTGATAGGTGTTTCTCCTGACATGAAAGTCATGTCGGAGGATGACTTGCAGGTCTATATCAGTGAGTCATTAGGTGAATATGTAGGGAAGGAAGCCCTCGATTTCTTCCGCTCCTATCAACGTTTCTTTGATTTGAAAGACAGTCAGTATCATGTCGATCTCGATTTCTGGAAAGGTCAATTGCTTGCCATCATTGATAAAGAGAACAACTATGATGTGGACATAGAGCAAAGCAAAAAGAATAGTTGTAAGGTTGTAGAGCAAATATTCAATAGCAATACTGCCCTCAACCACCAGTTGCTCGCAGAATTCACAGAAGCATTTGATTCCAGAATTGGAGGATATAGTGATTCTGCCAAGAAGAATGTACAACCCATATTAGACGGTCTGAAAAATAAAACAGTTACCTATGCCACTATCATAAAGTTGTACAAGGAACTTACAAAAGACAAACCTTATATGGGCATAGGAAACAGACAGGCCCTGAAAGATGCTTTAGGTGAAAGAAACTATGACAACCTTGTAGATAACCTCAAGGCTTATCAGATGTCTTCTGTTGGTGACGATAGTCCTGGAGGCATGATGAAGAATATGATTAACATCTTATTCGAGATTGCAAAAAAGTGGAAGGATGGTTTTATCGACTTCAAGGCTAAACGCCATATCATCGATTACAATGACATGGAACGCCTATTTCTCAAATTGCTTGATAAGCCACAAGTGGAGGGTGAGATTCAGGGGGCTTACAAGTTGATGATGGTCGACGAGTTTCAGGATTCCAGTCCCATTCAGTTAAAGATATTCAATAAGCTTTCCGACTTGATGGAACAAAGCTACTGGGTAGGTGATCCTAAACAAAGTATCTATGGATTCCGTGGAGCCGATGTGGAATTGGTCAAAAAGATTACCAAGAAGTTTATGGATGAAGACCGTGATCCTGCGCTTAACCTCACCTATGACAAACTACCCAAATCATGGCGGACAAGGGAGCCTTTGGTAAATCTTACCACCGAATGTTTTACACGTGCATTCGATAAAATTATTGATAGGAAAAATGTAAAACTCGAAGCAACTCGACAGGAAAATGAGCAATTCTCAAATTCACTATACCACTGGAACTGCTTAGCTTCCAATGCAGAATTATTTGTTGACAAAGTGGCTGACCGTGTCAAATTATTACTTGACAGTCAAACCATTATTCAGATTAAAAACAAGGAAGAGTTCCGCACTATTCGTCCTGGCGACATTGCAATTCTCTGCAGCAGTAATGCTGAATGTAAGAACTTTGCCAATGCACTTGTCAAGAATGGTATACCCGTATCGTTTGTAAAAAATGATATACTTCAGCAGACAGAAGTACAACTAGTCTTCACGCTCCTTAAGTTCATGGTTGATTCTTCAAACAAGCATGTCAGAGCCGATCTCTTGCGACTACTGGAGGAAACTTCTACTCAAGACATTCTTCAGCAACGTTTAGACTATGTAATTAGTCTGATTAGCGAAGAGGATGATGAAGAGAATGAAGGTAAAAAGAAGATAGTCATGAAGCTAGACCAATGGCTTGAGGAAGGCAATGCTTTAATCTGTAAACTGAAGGGATTCAAGAATACTGTAAATAATCAGTCTGTCAGCGATCTCCTCGAAAGTATTATCTTTGGTCTTGCCCTTCCTGAGGTAGTTGCAAAATGGGGAGATGCTGATAATCGCAGACAAAACCTTCAGACGCTCAGCTCTTTGGCAAAGAAATACGATGAGCATTGTCTGCAGATGGGTATTGGAGCATCAATAGGAGGTTTACTTACCTATCTTTCATATGCAGAAGTCGACAGCAAGATTGACAATGCATCTGATGCTGTTAAGGTTCTCACTTATCATAAGTCAAAAGGTCTGGAATGGAATTATGTCATCTTGTCTTCTTTGAGTGATGATAGTCTTGAAGATCAAGAATTCACAAAGAAGAACTTCTGGGGAGTCCATGAATTACGCCATCCTGCGCCAAACGAGCAATATGGCTATGTCATTCAATTCCTGCCTCCCATCATCAACGGTGGCAATACGAATTTGCCTCAACCCATTATAGACGCATGCAAGGAATTGGAATTATATACTACGCTGCAAAACAAGGAACGCAACGAACTGCGCCACCTCCTGTATGTAGGTGTCACGAGGGCAAGAGACTATCTCACCACACTGAGTCATCAAACATCAAAGGACAAGTTACCAATACTCCATTGGATCAAGAATACAGGAATCTCTGAAGGTGCCTTAGATGGAAATGCCTCCAAATTGTGGCAATACGACAAACTGATTCCCCACTACGAGGATATAACCGATTGTCCCGTTGCCGAAGTAGCCAAAACCACAAGCTACTCCCGCTATCAGTACCCTGAGAATCCAGAACTGAGTCGCGAGCCCAAGTATCTCTCACCCAGCAAACTGCCCAAGATGGAAGTCGCTAAAGAGGACATTGAGATTCTCGCAGACCTCGAATGCCGTATTGAACCTTACAAAACGAAAGAGGAGAATCAAGCTGCCGCTGGCACTTGCATCCACAATGTCTTTGCTGTCTATGACCCTGCAGCTTCTCATGACGAGAATGTGGAAAAGGCAACAGGCATCCGCAATGGCAACAACATGTACGATGTTATACCCGATCCTGAAAAGGTCATTTTCTCTATCGAACAATTGTATGCTTGGTTAGAAAAGACTTATGGTAAGCCTTATATTATCAAGCACGAAGAGCCTTTCATTCAACCTCTACCAGGACAGGTTGTTCATGGCGAGATAGATCTCCTTTGGTATCTCAACGACCACGAATGTGTACTCATTGACTTCAAGAACTTCCCTGGTAGTAAAGCTACGATTACAAATCCAGATCCTCAAAACGATCATTATGCAGGCAAATATGCCCCACAGCTTAAAGCCTATCGCGAAGTGTTACAGGCATCAGGTCTCTTCGTAAAAGATTCCCTTATCTATTATTCCGTCATGGGTTGTGTTGTTAAACTCAAATTTTGAGCATAAGTAAAAAGAACTAAGATACAAATAATGAGTTATGGAGAAAAATGATTTTATAAGGTTTGCCCAAACCTACGATCAGGTTAAAGCTATCTGTAAAGAGATAATGAATAAGTTGTCATGCGAAGAAGGTGGAGTTGTTAATGAATGCATCGTTAACTCAGAATTCCCCGAATTTGAGAGCCTATATATCACTAAAGACGGCGATGTTGAGTTCACTTGGAGTGAAGTAGAATTTGGCAGAGAAATTGAGCGCGGAGTAGTGTGCGTACCCAAAGAAGTGTTCATTAATGAGAATGTCGATGAATGGTGTGAAAATGCCATTATAGAACATAAAAGACAAATACAGGACTAAAATAATACAAGTATGAAAGTTACAGATAAACACGTATGTTTCTGGAACGAGTGGCCAAGCAATTGGCATCCAGCAGAGTTTGACATCGAGGTGAATGATACGATGTGTCATTTCCACAACACCGAGCAGTATTTCATGTATATGAAGGCCATTGTCTTTGGCGATGAAGATATTGCCAAGCAGATTCTCGAAGATGGTGATCCCAAGAAGGTAAAGGCTCTTGGCCGCAAGGTGCAGAATTATGACGAACAGGTATGGAACGACAAACGTTATCAGATTATGCTAAAAGCCAATGTTGCCAAGTTCAGTCAGAACGAAAATCTGAAGCAATTGCTTCTCTCTCCCGCATATGAGGGACACGGATTTGTGGAAGCATCTCCTTACGACAAAGTCTGGGGCGTTCGTATGTATGAGAGTAATCCTGACATTGATGACGAGACAAAATGGAAAGGACTCAACCTCCTTGGCAAAGTCCTTGACGAAACTCGTAGAATTATCAAAGAGTATGATGCCATCAATAAAAATTTCATCTACTGGGATGATCGAGGTGAATATGAATGTTTCAATGGTATTGCTATTCTCTTGAAGGACAAAGGATATCTGAAATTTGACTCGAGTAACCCCGACAAGATGCCGACCGTTTTACTTGATGATGAATATTGGCAAGTTGAGAGCATAAGACTAACAGATAATGATGATATTGAATTGCATCGTTTCGGCGACGGAAAAACCAAAAAGGTTTCTGATGTTGACATCGAAAAGAGAGATGCATACAAACTACTATGTGCCGTCTTTGATAACACTGAACATTATAATGTTTATGAAGAAAAAGACTACGAAGATGTAGAGGATTTCTACGGATGGGAACTATCATAATAACCGCATGAACAGTTGAAAATAAATAGTAAATTGTACATTTATGACATACGAAGAACTAAAAGCTCAGGACGATTGGTATCGTAGTTTCCCTGATTGGGGCGACGATGACATAGTAATACTTGCGAATATTAGATCACGGTTATCAGCAAATGCCACTCGGCATTTTTTCAAGATGCTGACAGACATTGATCAGTCTCTTCACACCACAGCAAAAGATCTTGTGGAAGCCCTATTTAAAGCAGGATTTGCCAAAGAAAAAATCAAAGTTGAGAGTGATGACAAGGCACAGATTGAACTTGGAGGTGTCCCATATACTATTTCTACCACACCAACCGGTCATTCTTTTTTATTTCAAGATAATGCTACTCGGGAGTTTATTGACTTTATTCATACACCCGCTGACATTTTGGCCGCTTATCTTGTAGAAAGATACTGCGCAGCTAACTGGTTGGAAGAGGAAACACAAAGGACATTGGTTAAATACAAAACCTATTGGATATGGCGAAGGAAGCAGATTCAGCTAATACAAAAATGCAACGACCTCAGCAGTTCTGCATATTCAGCAATATATTCATCAAGAGATCACACGCAATATCGCGACGATTACATCAGTGCAATGACTGATTATCTTCAGCATACACGTCCTCACCTCAATGAAGAGGAAAATAGAACTGATGCTGAAAAGAGATGGAATGAGATTGAGGAATATTACGAAAAGCAAAAGGAAAGAGCAAAAAGAGCGAGGAAAGCCAGAGAACGATACGAGAAAGTTGGAAAGCAACAGCGAGAAGCCAAGAAGCAACAGATAATCGAGCAGAAGAAAGCCTTGTTATTCGAATACAAGGAGAAATATGGAGTAGAATGTAAGTTCATTTACGTTCACAGTCCATACGACCCTCACCATCGCTTTGTTGTGCCTGCCATTGAAGGTCAGGTTGTATCATTCTTTGTTCCCGACAAGTTTGAACGCAATTTTTATGATCGGGCTATGGAACTGGTGTCCTTTTTGAATGAATTGACCCAAAACTATGGTAGAAGCAAGGTTCAGAAGAAAGGTTCATTACCAAAAGAAGCTAATGATTCCTTGTCTGAGCTATTAGACAAACTCAGAATCGGTCGTCAATGGCAAGGTATCTACAACGAGTCACAACGTCATTATTTAAATGGGGCTTATAAGGAAGAAGTTGTTATGAAATAATTATTGTATACCTTTATACGTATAGTGGGAAAACCTGTTTGAATTTATAGTCGTACCTTTGCAGCTGTAAAACGTTAATAGTTAGTGTTTATGGCAAAGCAAAAGGAAATCAATCGAAAGTTTAAGACTGTGTTCTTCGACTATGACGGAACGTTGTTCGACACCACAGAGGCAGAGAAGTTTTCTGTCCGGGATAAAGGGCTGCGCAGGTTCTCACCAGAGTGGGTACAGGCCCGTAAGGTTTACCTGGCACATATAAGGGAGAGCAAACCATACGAAGGTTGGCAGGAAGTGTTTGAGTTCATCGTTGAAAACAACATCCAGGCTGCCATTGTGTCAGGCAACGGCAGTCAAGTGCTAAATATTTCTGTCAAACAGAACAATCTGAAGTCAGTTTTCCCAAAAGCCAAGATCAATCGAATCGGCGGAATCTCGAAAAAAGATGGTAACCCTACCCTCTTCGAGCATGCCTTGAAGATACTCGGTGAAGATCCTCAAAACGTCATTGCCTTTGGCAACCAGCTATGTGATGCCCAGGCAGCAGACAATGCCGGCATCCAAGCCGTCCACTGCATCTGGGGAGCCAAAGCCGAAGAGCGTGAACAGATGCTCACAGACAAGAACCACCAGTGTATAACATCGCCACATCAAATTATAGCCATCCTGCGCTCAGAGACGAACTCTCAGATACATGCTACGAAATTTTAACAAACGGAACAATGGAGATAACAAAAGAATTGCTGAAACATAAGTTTGAAGAGTACAACAGAAAATACTTCAATAACGAGCTGCCGATGTGTACCTTCTCCTATCATTACATGAGAGATGCCTTTGGAAGATTCACCACCCACACCAAAAGCAATGGGCAGAAGGTTGGTCATATCTGGATATCCAAGAGTATCGACTTAGATGAGGAAATGCTTAAGCAATTGTTAGTCCATGAGATGATACACCATTACGTCCGTACTATTGAGGGCGTGTTCTTTGACGGATTCTTCTGCCATGGGCGGCATTTCGTACGCCAAGTCAATCGCATCAAGAAGGAGCATGGATTAGAGATATGGATATGCTCCCCAGAATGGAGATTTAGAGGGGAAAAAAGAAAAACAAGTGTTTCATTAAAAGTTATTGGTTTCTTAAGAAACACCTTACATCTATTCTAGAGCAATAGATTATTGATATATGTATATGAGAATGACGTTATAAAGAATTAAATAGTACTTTTGCAAGCAGAAATAGAACAATAATGAATACATCCTGTGAGTCAACCAGTACACTTGAATTGCGAGAGCTATCTCTTGCTACGTCTGCTGCTATCGGCAGATGTTGGCAGTCATGTACTGACCAATAAGAAGGTTTGTTACTGGATTCTGCGCCTTGCTCGCACTCGCTTGTCCTTTGCGTGAGCTAAACCTCGGTCTCTATGAGACACTCGCTTTAGTATAGCAAAGGAGCTGCGCTCGTTGCTCACAAACTTGAATCCATTTCAGGAAGTTGTACTGGAACTCATGGGGTGCTTTAGAGTAAACGATGACAAAAGAATTGCGTGATTATCTGCGATGCCACATTGCGACGGGTTCTATGGAGGATCTGTGTTCCAGCATCAATGAAATCGGCCCGTACGTTTCAGAACTGGCCATCAGCAATCCCATGTCTGTCATACGCCTTCATTATTACACCTTTGTCGGTGTCAGGCGCGATTCATACCGGCAGTTTCATATTCCCAAGAAATCAGGTGGTGTACGTACTATTACTGCCCCAGATGGTGAATTGAAGGATGTCATGCTAACGCTCGCTTTTATGCTTTCGGAGCTATATATTCCAACTCCAGAAGCAATGGCATTCGTATCAGGAAGGTCAATTGTGGAGAATGCCAGTCAGCATATAGGACAGAACTACGTTCTCAATCTCGACCTATCTGATTTCTTCACCAGCATCACAGCAAATATGGTGGAGCATAACCTTGTGAAGCTGGGAATAGCGCCATTGGTGGCACGGGATATCGCGTCTATTTGTACTTATCCAATGGTTAATGACCATCACGTTGTTAATGTAGTTCCACAAGGAGCACCGACATCTCCTGTCATATCAAATATTTGCGCTATGACACTCGACAACAGACTATCAGGTCTTGCTCGCAGATTCCATCTCACATACACCCGTTATGCCGATGACATTACGTTCAGTAGTAATCATAACGTATATCAGAAAGATGGTGCATTCATGGAAGAGTTGAGTCGTATCATCGCAGAATGCCATTTCACCATCAATCCCAAGAAGACTCATCTGCAGAAACGCGGTTCCAGACAAGAAGTCACAGGTTTAACCGTCGGTCAGAAAACGAATGTGAGTCGGAAATATATTAAGAATCTCAGAGTTTTGATACATAGAATCAAGTGTCAGGAAGCCCCCACCATGCATGACATTCATGTTGTACGTGGGAAACTCAACTTCCTGCGTATGGTAAAGGGAGCAGATGATCCGACTTACATCGCTTATACAAAGAAACTTAATATGGCCGTAAAAGGAAAACATTTCGCATAAGCAGAAAGATGCTACCATCAGGGCAGCATCTTTCTGAATTTCGTACAAGAGTAACAAATGAAAACCACTCATCCGATTCCGGCCTCCATTCTGTTTTACCAAAACTTCACCTACCTTGTATAGGCTTCGGATGCTCTTCGATGTATTTGTCTTCTACAACATCTTATGCTTTTGCTAAACCTTTCCATCTCAGCATATATGAATATTGATAGAGGGCAGTGGCGATAGGCTGCAGGTAATATCCTTCAAAGTGACCGTTACTTTTGACTCCGCTACTGATAATCTTTTCTAAAATCTCTCTTGTCATACCTCGGAAACTGATCTGATAATCATGTTTCTCAACCTTTATGTTGACGAGTATTGCTGGTAGAGCACTGACAGAGATAGTTACGTTGGGATTACGTTCTTCTGCCAGTTTGATCAAACACTTGAAGATCTGCTGTTTGGCTTGAAACATACGGTTTACCTGTTTCATAGAGAAGTTGATGCTGTGATTACAATGGTTGACATGTGCATTGACCATGTTGGCAGCACAGAGGAAATGAAATATGTCTGCATGTGATATCGGCTCATCTCCAAGTACATTAAGCGCATCCTCAAGGAGTGTCCTTGTTATCTTCTGATACCAAGGTAGTCCTTGCTTGACATTGGTGCTTTTCTTTTTCCTCTTCTCTTTGAGTGCTTTCTTTTGCTCTTTCATGTGCGAGCCGTAGAGCGGAGGATTGGTGGCCACACGCTCAATTCTATCGAAATGCCAGTCGAGATGTTCATTATATAGCAAGCTGACAAGTGTAAGCATACGCTTTTCTATGAGCCTTCTCTCCATAGTTTCCATCGGTAAACTCATCATCCAGGCTCTGGCAGACCTGATGCTTGTACACCCAGAATCGTAGCCAATGGTATTGCCATCCTTCTCAAAGTCTTGATTGAAAAAGTATATAATGTTCAGACTTTTGCAGCATCCATCCAGCCTGTGAGCCATTTCCATAGCCTCCCGCTTACTGAAAGCATACATCATCCATTCATTTCGATTGGCATCTGCAGCAAGAACTGAGATGGCTCCATCCTCTTTTGTTTTGACGCTTACTAACAGTTGCAGATCCGGCCGATGCAACTCCAAAAGCCTTAGAAGGATGTATCGTGCCAACAGATTGTTGATATATGCAGAACGATTAGTATATAGGCCTGCATAATCATCTCTCTCTAACATGTCAATTATCTGTTGGAAATAGTCTTCATGGTCGGAATAGATGGTCTTGATATACTGATGATTCATAACGACTTTAAACTTGTTATACCCCATCAGCAAATTCGTCCATTTGTCTTTCAGCGAAACGACAGTCAGCGAGACATTATAAACATCATGACCAATACAGTTGTAGTCGTATGCTATTTCATAGTGGTAAGTGTTTTCTCCAATAACGATTTCTCCTGACCGAGGCTGTTTGTCGTTCACCATACCAATAGCTTCAAATATTTCAAACGGGACCAAACTTCGCTCTAGCTTTTCCATCATGGTTTTGCGCTTTGTATGTCCACTTAACCATTCATCATAATTATAAACGTATTTATCCATATCATTCCCAAATAAAAAAATGGCAGTGCAACAATCGCGATGGGTATGAGCTGGTATCTAAACATTCCGAAGTAACCCGTTGCTACGGCAACTGCCAATTCCTGTTATACTTCAATTCTCTTTATTTCCTCTATGGCACTAGAGCCTTTCTCTATTGCTTCTAGAATTTCAAAGATTCGGTCACTCCAGCCTGCGATGAGAGTAACATCATCTCGTACAATGTTCAAAGGTGTAGTGCCATAGCCGTTGAGGTCGAAGAGGTAGAGTTTCGCATTAGGTGCAATCTGCTTATACTTGTCCCATTCTTTGCGAATGGTCTGTTCTGTACCGTAACTATTCCACATCTGACAGTCTGTGAACATCATCACCTTGTCAAGCACTATATTCTCTTTGTTCAGATATTCAATGACCTTATAGCCGTTGGTTGAATAGCCTACTTCACCTTCGCGCTCATACATCTTTTCGACATTGCTTAGAATGCCTATAGGAGGAAGATTCGCCAGTTTCCACTCATTTCCAAAAATACCACTGATAACGTTCTTACAACGATTTTTCAACAGCATAGCTAAAACAAGTCCTATGTCGTAATACTTAATAGAACTATTGGGACTTATTGGAGAATACATCGAGCAAGAAACGTCACATGCTAAAAGTACGCGAGTATGTTCGTCAAATCCAGCGATAGTCTTACTTGTAGCAAGAACTGCCTTTTCGAGCGCATTGAACAACAGCTGTTTTTTCTCGACACCATTGTCTTGGGTGGTTGCAAGAGCAGCCTTCTCAACTGCATTAAACAACTGCAGTTCGTTTTCAGCAGAGTTATTCTGAGTTGCTTCAAGTGCAGCCTTCTTAAGTGCGTTAAGCATGATTTGTGCCTTCTTCTTCTCATTACAGATGGTAATACTCTTTAACTCTCTATATGCAGAAAGGAATCGAAAGGGGAACTGCTTAGAGCGCATTACTTCACGTTCATCGCTAAGTCGATTGGCAACATCTGTAAGTGCTTCTCTCGAAATACCATTTTCAAGGAAGTTTCGAAGGTTTCGTAGCATTGCCATATAGCCTAGTTTCCCACTATCTATGAGATCTTCCCACTTCTCAGCGAAAGCCCTCTGTTTTTCTACAACTGATTCAAACTCCTGTTGTCCAAGTGCAGACAACTCTGTCTCCCATGTATATGGAGTCTCCAAAGTCTTGCTTGTAATCTTGTCAAACAGTTTTTGCTGTGCTTCATCCTTTGCTTTGGGGTGAACAATAAAAAGTGCATCCCGAAGTTTCACCTCCAGATTATTGCGGTCATACTTTGCAAACTGATATTCGTCGAAATTATTGAATGCTCTCTGCAGTCCAACCTGTATCTGATGGGAGAGTTTGGCGAGCTTTTTCTTTGGTACACTTGCCTCAGTACAAGTAATGTTTTGGCTGTTGCGCCACTGATAACAGTGCAACAACTCCATAATCTCATCTGCACGAAGGACAACCTTTTCAATGGTACGACTTACCAAATTATCCCCGCTATGATGTTTTGCCAGTTCAACTACAAGGAAAAGAGGTACAGAGCGCAGATTCATTTCCCTGCGCGCATATACAGCCAATTGGGCAACAAAACGTGCATCGCACTTGCCAACAAGGTCGGCAATACGTTTAATCCGTTCATTTGCCGTCTCATAGAACTTGTCACTCAAGGATGCTGTAACGACGGCGGTATACAGCTCCATTTCTGCTGACAGTCCGAATGCTTCTGCACCTTCATGGTTCAGAGTCATCGATTGTTCCTTAATCATTGTGTTAAACTTCATATAACAATCTCCTTATATCGGTTTCATTTAAAATCAGTGCAACAAGCGTTAGAGGCAGGTTAAACCCTGTGACCAGTGAGCTTACACGCACTCCTTAGATGATAGCTGCTTCCAAGCTTACATCCTGGCTGTCATTGGGTTTGACACCATCATCAGGATCTCGAAGTATTCCTCCACTACGGCAACTGATTATATAAAAAAGTGGCGCAACAAAACGTAACGGCTCTGTTATTATGTCTATTGAAAGTTCTGGATCGAAGGAATCCGTCACTACGGCAGCCACTTATTTTTATTTCAAAGAACGTTTTTGTTAAGCTATAGACAGAAAGCTTGCTTTATGTTATGGCGAGAAAACGAGGGATGTAATTCAACTCTTTTTCCGATTCGACAGTGCAAAGATACGACAATCCATCTGCACCGCGCCGCATTTCTATACGTATAGCAAACGATTCACCCCTTTATCACGGCCACAGGAAGGAGCCGGGTCTTGATTTTCACGAGGTCAGCCTCGTTGGCAATGACCGTTTCTATGTCCTTGTATGCACCAGAGGCCTCCTGCATGTCCTCCTGATAGCGGATTGCATGAATGATGCCCAAGGCATCCAATCGCTCCACTTCTTCTTTCAAGTTGAGTTCACGGATGGCAGCAGTACGTGACATCGTTCGTCCTGCTCCGTGTGAGCATGAACAGAAAGACTCAGGATTGCCCAATCCCTCCACAATGTAGGATGCTGTCCCCTGTGAACCTGGGATGATTCCAATGACTCCCTCGCGGGCGAGCGTAGCCCCCTTTCTATGTACAATGACATTCTGGCCGAAGTGGTTTTCCCTTGCCGCATAGTTGTGGGCGATATTGATCATTGGCTCAAACTCAATCTCTGGTATTGCGTCCATGATGACATCCTCGATGCGCTCCATCATCAGTTTGCGGTTGCAGAGAGCGAAGTCGATGCAATACTCCATCTCTCGCCAGTAAGCATCGAACTCTTCAGTGCGAAAGGGGAGGAATGGCAAGCGTACTTCTGGAGTGACTACTGAGTACCATCGCTCATTGAGCACCTTTGCCTTTTCGTTATAGTAGTCGCCAACAAGTTTGCCAAGGTTTCTGGAACCCGAATGGATCATAATCCATAATGTGTCTGTTTCATCCTTTTGTAACTCTATGAAGTGATTGCCACCGCCCAGTGTTCCCACCTCTTTGGTAATTGACACCTGACGGCGCTTCACAATTTCCATCTTGTCGATGTCATGCCCAATAGGCAGGTACTTTTCATCCTGAGCTTCCTTATGGTGGTCCATTCCAAGGGGAATGCGCTTCCGGATTCCACGCATGATTTGCTTGCGCAGCACATCCACTGGGATGTCGGCCACCTTCCAGTTCGTCTTTACTGCGCACATGCCGCAACCGATGTCCACCCCTACGGCATTAGGTATTACCGCATTCTTGCATGCAAGCACACCACCGATAGGCATCCCCACGCCAGCATGCACGTCGGGCATGATGGCCAGATGATGGAAGAGGAAGGGCAGTGTCGTCAGATTCTCTATCTGGCGCATAGCCGTTTCCTCCACGTTGTCCGTCCAGATCTTCACAGGACGATTGTTGATCATCTTCACTTCCATGGTCTTTTTCTTTTTAATCGTTACACATCTTTAATAATAATAGGTGGTGCCTCGTAGCTCAGTTTCATGCGTCTTCGGACTCTTCCTAAACGCGGTGCAAAATTACGAACGCACTCCGCATTCTTTCTGCGTAGCCGCAAAAAAGTGAGTAAGAACGACAAAAAAAGTGCAATATTTTGCTCCTGCGCAAATAGGTTGCGCAGAAGTTTCGTATCTTTGTGCCAAGTTATCTCAAAAGACATAGTAGATGCTGCGAGCGGCTTAGTTGAAGCCTTTTAATACCAAGAGCAATCTTGTGGGTGGTACGGTCACTATGTCCTAAGAAGGGGAGTTAATGCTTCCTTTTGGTTTTTTGGGTTTCTTCTATACGTATATAAACAGAGCCTCCACGAGAAAGATTGTCTAATTTTGCAGACGTAAATCAAAAACTCGTGATATATGGCAAAGCAAAAGACAATCAATCGTGACTACAAAACAGTGTTCTTCAACGGGTTCTTCTGTCATGGCCTTTGACAGCAAAACAGGACGTCACCACATCGCCGGTTTCGCGGCGTAGTGGTGACCAGTTATTACTTATTAACAAGAAAACTTTGTTTTGAAACGAAAAAAATAATACCTTTGCCCAAAATAGACAGAAATGGATAAAGACACTGAGTTGAAGGTTGGTGCCATGCACCTGAGATTGATGGATGACGAGGAGCAGTACAGCAAGTTCCTTGCAAACCTTATATACTATAATAAGGATAATAAGCAATATACGGAAGATGTCCTGACTGCCTTGGAGGATGGTCTGGAAAACTATAGCCGCTATCAGAAGCTCGATAACGCCCTTTCACCTCGCTTCATCAGAATTGAAAAGCGTGTTTTCAATGAAGGGCAAAAACTCAAGGTCAATGACACTGAGGGAGCCTATCACGTTATCTTTCATTTTGATGATGACAAGGAAGAGGTTGTCCACTTCCAACGGAAACAAGACCAATTGCTGTACATGCTCATCTTGTTAACCTCCTTGAAATCAGGCTACTCTTCTGAGTTTTTTAGAAAGCCTGTCAAGGAAGACTATATGGACGATGATGGCGATCTGTATAAGAAAGCATTTGAGAGGGCATGTAGCAGATATGAGCAAGTCAAGTCTGTTCTATCGAACCTGATGGATATTGTCTATCCAATTGGTGCCAACAAGAATGATATCATCATGAGCTTAGATCCTGAGGTTTACTTCACCGACATCATTCAGAAAATGAAGAGCGCCATCAATCAACTCATGAAAGCCAAGCGCGAGCAACAGGAAAAGCGCTGGTTCATGCCTTACACGCTGAATGTTGACAAGAAGCGAGTCTATCAGATGCATATGGAGCCAACAAAAATCATCTATCCTGAAGAGTTCCAGACTATCATCAACGAACTCCCTTTGGCTAATGACTATGTTGACATGAGCAGTTATGTCTCTGAAGAAATGCAGAAAGAAGATAATGACCTTCTTTTGAAAGGAGCTCAGATGGGCAATGTCAAATGCATGAATCAGTTGGCACATGCTTATCATAAAGGCATCGGACGTGTGGCAGACCTCACTAAAGCCTTCTCCCTTTGGAAGAAAACAGCAGACATGGGCGATGCAGAAGGCCTATACTACATGGGAGCTTTCTACGGTACAGGCGATGTCGTATCACAAGACTATAACATCTCTACCCAGTATCTCCAGAAATCAGCAGACCTGGGCTATGCCGAGGCACTCTATCAACTTGGAGTGTATAAGATGCATGGTTTCGGATGTCATGCCAATTGGAAAGAAGCATTGAAGTATTGCAAGGCAGCAGCCAGTAAAGGGTGTGCTGATGCAGCAAATGAAGCTGGATACATCTATGACCGGGGAGAACATGGCGTGAAAAAAGACGATGGAAAAGCTTTCGAGTGGTTTCTGAAAGCTGCAGATTTGAATCACACTGAGGCAATCAGATATGTTATTCGGGCTTATCATGACGGAATTGTGGAAGACGAAGATGGTGAAGAGTATTTGTATTGGGTTGAAAAAGGATTAGAACTCGATATACCTGAAATCTATCTTCAAGTAGGATTCTATCTGTTTCAGGATAAAGAATATGAGAGTGCCTTTCCTGCACTTGCAGCCGCGAGTGAGAAAGGGTTGGTAGTTGCCAATCATATTCTGGCACTTATGCTCATCAAGGGTCTTGGTGTAGAACAAGACATTGACGAAGCCATCGATTACCTCACACAAGGTGCTTATGAGGGGGATGAATCATGTTTGAATCTTCTACAAAAGATCAGACCAGAACTTTGGAAGGAAATAAACTCAGAGCTTGAGGATGTCCTTGACATGCGATCGGCACTTATATCTTTGGTTAGCGACATGGAGCCAGAGGGCAATCAGAGTTATTTCCTTGACATGATCAATGCGTATCGAGAGCGTTTCAATGAGGACTACCAGAAAGAACTCAACAAGCAGCTTAATATTCACAAGCCTTCCACTGATAAAAACAGTGGTTCGAGACGAAAGATAGTTGTCAGGAAGTCAACCTCGAAAAAGGCACGTTATGAGATTGTGATTATTCTGGTAAATAGTGAAGAGCAAATTCTTAAGCTCAATCCCAATAGCCTCGTTCTGATGCTTCTTACAATCATCTGCTCCTTTAAGAGCGGATATAACACCGTTATGGCACTTGATACCACCTGTCGTTCGGTCATGGCAGAACTTGTAAGATTAGTTTTTAGGCGTGTATCAGAAAAGGCTGCTTTGGAATATGTCTGGAAATACATGTCAAGTCCCAAGAGTGGTTCAGATTCCTACAAGACCTATTCCAACTTTGCTAAGCAGTCCATCGTAGATGCCATTGGTGAATACGACGTTGCCATCCACTTCCTTTTCGACAACAACGAAACTATAGGTAAGCGTCCTCTTCGCTCAATGAACATTAATGTCAATGATATCGTATTACCAAAGGAACTGATGCTCCTCGCTCAACAGATGCCAGACGGAAAAGACATATTGTATTCTCTTGAAGATGAGATAGTTATTGCCGAATAGAGCCTTTTTTTTTATACCTATACAGATGGCCGTTTTCTTTGGAAGCGGCCTTCAGTTTTCGTACCTTTGCACCTGGAAATCTGAGGGTAGTCCGAGGATAAATAACAAATAGGTTGAATGACAGAGAAGATTAAGGAAATGATTGAGTCGATGACGATAGACGAGATGAAACAGCGTCTGGCCGAGTACATGGCCGCCGACCAGCACATGGCTCCAAGCCCTGTGGCCGTGGAGGTCAGGCTCAGCAGTCTCAACAATACCCGCAGCCGCTACGACGTGCTGCTCATCGAAGAAGACGGCCAAGAGACCGAGGTGAAGTTCCGCGACCGCTATTCGCGCCTACTCTACATCTTCACCTTGCTCCATCCGCAAGGCTATCAGCGGCGTCTGGCTGCCGCCAACGACTACAAGTCGCTACGCCGACTCTACTCCTCACTCTACTTCAAGGATAGCGAGGCACTGCTGAAGACCATCCGCTCCAACGGTTTCGACCACTTCTTCAGCCACTATGTCGCCCAGTCGCGCAAGGCCGTCCGTCAGTCAGCGCCCCATGCAGCCGCCTTCGCCATCGACCACCCACAGTCGCATGGAGGCAAGGTGCTCATTCCGTTCGTCACAGAAGGTGGCGCACTCCATCTCGACCCCACACTCAGCAGTCTATTGTCTCACCTTTAAATAGCATCACATCATGTATCAGAACGGTAAAAACATCACCTTCACCGACCGTAGCAACAACAGTGTCAACATGTTCCTTCGCAACATCAGAAAATCGGCACCCCTCACCACCGCTGAAGAGTACGAACTGTGGCAGCTCATGCAACAAGGCGACCAACGTGCACGCGAACGGCTCATCTTTGCCAATCTGCGCTATGTCGTGACCCTTGCCAAACAGTATCTCGCCTCTGGAGCAGCCCTCGACGACCTGCTCATGGCAGGCTCCCTAGGCATCACCAAGGCCGCCGACTTGTTCGACGCCCGACAGGGCCATCGGTTCATCTCGTTTGCCACTTGGTACATCAGGTCGGAAGTTCAGAAAGTCGCCTACGACCACATTCGCCATCACTCCTCCAACCTATCGCTCGACCAACCCATCAGTGCCTACGACGACGATTCCGACACCCTTCTGAGCCGTCTGCCCTCTGACTCAGCATCAGCCACCGACTGGCACGTATGCTTCGAAGATTCGCTCAACGCCCTCAAGCGCCAACTCGACAAGAATTGCTGGATGGGGGCGGGCGAACTGCTCGACGACTATATCAGCATGACAGAGAAAGGCTACACCCCCACCGACTTCGCACGCAAGTACCACATTACGAGCTCTCAACAACGACGATTCCTCGAAATTGTCAACAACGAAAGCCGCCAACTCCTTCAGGCGGCTTGATTCTCCCTCTCCATTTATAGGTATACATCCACGCCGTTTCTTCATTATTTTACCTACTTTTGCAACCGAATCAACCTGTAAGACATATGAGAAAGATAAACAAATCGTTACATGAAATGGAGTCCGTACCCAACGGCTTAGAAAACACACCCAACGAGACAGACAACTACAAGGAACCAGAATCCTGGACCATCATCACCGCCCTTAACAGAGTATTGGAACTTGCAAAGAAGTCCCGCCTGTCCGACAAATTCTGGGAACAGTGCCAGAATCCCCTTCAGTATCTCAAGCAGGAACTCGACATGACCGACATACAGGTAGTGGTGCTCGCCATCCTCGTCGAGAGAGGAGAGAGCCTCTCTTGGCGCGGCATCGGAGAATATCTCGGCTGCTCCCGCCTCTCCATCATGGTCTACTCCGATGATATCGAGCAACTCGTGGCCAAACGCTGGCTCAAGCACAAGGGGACCCACGAGATGAATGGCTTCTTTGAGGGTGTAGCCTTGGAACGCGGCGTGGTCACGGCACTCCGCCACAACAAACCTTTCGTGCCTGAGAAGCTCGACGGCCTCAGCGAGCAGCAGTTCGTCGACCTACTGGAGAAACATGTCGAAAGGAATATGCACGACCACAGCTTGAGCTACTACGACGACGAAATATGGATGCGCCAGCTCGTCGAGGCCAATCCCCAACTCCCCCTCTGCCGCGTACTTCAGCAGTTCAGCGACATTCACGTTCAGTCGCTCTTGTTGCTCGCCATCGTCGACTACGCCCAGTGGGAAGGGTCGGAACAAGAAGGACTGGCCCTCGGCACCATCGACGACCTCTATCCCACCGAATATGAGTGCCTCGACCTATGCTACGACCTGCTAAACGGCGAACACCCCCTCTTCGAACAAGGCTACATCGAGTATAAGTGTGTCGACGGACAGGTCTGCTCAGAACAATATGTACTCACGCGCAAGACCAAGAACGAGCTGCTTGCCAACTACACCCCCAGCCGCTCCAAGTGCGGACGGGTGCGCCCCGACAACAACCGCTTCCTCAGAAGCCACCAGTCCATCAAGGAGAAGAAGCTCTATTTCAATGCCTCTGAACAGGAGCAAATCGACCGCCTCGCTAGTCTGCTCAGCACAGACAACCTGCCCTCCATCCAGCAGCGCCTCGCAGAGCAAGGCATGCGCAAGGGCTTCGCCTGCCTGTTCTATGGCTCTCCTGGCACAGGCAAGACAGAGACCGTCCTGCAGATAGCCCGCCAGACCGGGCGCGACATCATGCAGGTCGACATTGCCGGCATGCGCGATAAGTTTGTCGGCGAGAGCGAGAAGAACATCAAGGAAGTGTTCTCCCGCTATCGCAAACTCTGCAACGACAGCGAGGTCATGCCTATTCTCTTCTTCAACGAGGCCGACGGCATTCTTGGCAAGCGCACCACCTTTGGAAGCTCCAATCCCTCCGTGGAGAAAATGGACAACGCCATGCAGAACATCATCCTGCAGGAGATAGAAGACCTCGACGGCATACTCATTGCCACCACCAACCTGACGTGCAACCTCGACAACGCCTTCGAGCGCCGCTTCCTCTACAAGGTGGAATTCCACAAACCCAATACCGACGTGAAGGCACACATCTGGAAATCCATGCTCAGCGACATCAGCTCCGACGAAGCTCAACAGCTCGCCGCCCACTTCGACTTCTCAGGCGGACAGATTGAGAACATCGCCCGCAAGCGCACCGTCGACTACATCCTCTTTGGCAAATACGCCTCACTCGACGAGATCGAGGGCTACTGCCGTGCAGAACAACTCAACGGCAAGGAACACCGCGCCATAGGTTTCACACGATAGCATTCACAACCCTCAACCTCAGACATATCATCATAGCAGAACACGGCAGCTTGTCAAGCCTTGAAAAATGCCTGACAAGCTGCCGTATTCCACACCTCTCTTCCCTTTCTCAATGCCGCCAGCAGCGACCCCAGCTCCAAGTCGGGACCTTTGACGTGGACGTCGTACTTATAATCATGTACACTATGCCATTTGACAGGAACCGTTCTGAAGCCATTCTTCATATAGAACATTTTCCGATGGACACAAGAGGCCAGTTCTTCGCTGTCGCTCATAGCCACTTCACTGAGCAGCAAATAAGTACGGTCAGGATTGCTACAGACATGGCGCAGCAACCTCGTGCCATACCCTTGCCCACGATACGCCTCTCTGATCTGAAGATGCGTAACGTAAGTGGCCTGAAAGAAATCGAAGGTAATGACATAGCCAACCCACTGACTATCCACTGCGATGGCTAGCAACCTTGGGGATGAGCACTGGGTATCCGAACCAAACAGAAGACTCCTCAAGGTTTTGGTTTCAACGCCAAAAGTCAACAAATCATTTGCTATAGACTGATAAATCATATCACCCTCGGTCACTTGTCTGATGGCGACCGAGGGGTTGTTCGTAATTCTATACACCACGCAATTCCTCCAAAATACCGTCTACGTAAAGTTCCAATTATCTTTTTTTGAATAGCCTATTGTCTGAATCCGACAACAGGCCTTGTGTTATTGTTTTTTTCCATAATCTCAGCCTTACAGTACTCCTCGATATCCTTCAGCGACGATTGCTTTCCCGACAAAATGAAGTCAATGGTACGTTGGCGCGCAATGTTCTCAATCTGTCCGCCAGAGAAGTTGTAGCTCACAGCCAACTGGTGTGCCTCCTCCTCGCTAATGCCTTGCAGCATACAGCTCCACAATTGCTGCTTCACGGGCACTTCCGGTATGTGGAACTCCACTTTGAAGAGGAACCGCCGCTCGAAAGCCTTGTCGAGGTTGCACGTCAGGTTGGTGGTGGCAATGAGTATGCCTTCCAGGTTCTCCAGCTCCTGAAGGATAATGTTCTGCATGGCATTGTCCATTTTCTCCACAGAGGGATTGGTGCCCCCAATGGTAGTGCGCTTGCCGAAAATACCGTCGGCCTCGTTGAAGAAGAGAATGGGCAACACTTCGCTCTGTTTGCACGCCTCGCGGTAACGCTCAAACGCCGCCTTGATGTTTTTCTCGCTCTCCCCCACATATTTGTCGCGCATACCGGCAATGTCCACTTGCATAATGTCGCGGCCAGTCTGTCGGGCTATCTGCAGGACCGTTTCCGTCTTGCCCGTGCCAGGGGCGCCGTAGAAGAGGCTGGCAAAGCCCTTGCGCAGACCTTGCTTCTCCAATCGTTGCTGAATGCTGGGAAGGTTCTCCTGGCTCAGCAAGTTGGTCAGGCGTTCTATCTGTTGCTGCTCAGCCTTGTTGTAGAACATAGTCTTCTCCTTGATATCCGTGTGGTGCGTCATACCTTGAAACTCCACGGTTATCTTGCCACTCATTCCAATCGGTGTGAACCCCTTGAGCAGTTCTTCCTTGCTCCTGCGGGTGAGGCGGAAGCTCTCAGTATTGGCCATACCGTTCACGCAGTTGTGCTCTATCAGGTCCGCCTCAAACAGTCGGTGTGTGCCATTGCGCAGTGACTCCTTCATACAATCCGTGTCGTAATCGTCGGGAAACAGCTTATCTGCCATATCAATCTCAAGGCCTTCAAAGTCCATTCCTCCCCATTGGACATAGTCATTGACAACCGACATAAAGAACAGCAACCCGTCCAAATCGTTTCTGAAGTTGAGGGCTTCTCTGCACAAAGCCAGATGGTTGTTGGCCTCACACATCATTAGCACCCATCTCTTGTCGTCGTCGAATGTCGTCTCACCCGTTTCGCAGACGTTATTATCGAAGTATTTCACCAGCCTTTTGATAAAGCTGTTGAGGTCCAGTCCGTCGACCTTCTCCGGCACGAACGGTCTGTTTTCACTCAACGCGCTGACCACGCCAGGCGCCAAACGAAAACCTTGACCAATGTCTTCCGGCCTACTCACGCGTCTGTGTTCCAGCCAGCGCTTTGCCACCAGTTCTTCAATCTCGTTGATATATTTCATAATGGAAAGGCGGCTGACACCAATAAATTTCCCTATCGACCTCCACGTTAACGGCGTGTCATATTCCAGCATTATCGCCAATACGACCACTTGCATTTTCGTCATGGTCAGCGCTTGCGTCAGGTAATCGATGGGATTCTGGCATTTCTCCCAAAACTCCTTTGAGAGGTGCGACCCAGCCACCTCGTCCAACACCCGTTCAAAGGCAGAAATAAGGGTCCAAGTCTCAGGTTCTTCGCACGCTTCGTTGTAATCAGGTGTAATGTAATCAAAGTTGTCGTCTATCATACTTTTTTATCATTTATGTGAAACAGCTATAATCATTTTATCAAAAGAGAGAAACAAAGAACGCACATTCAATTCACATGTCCGGAATTGCGACGCAAAGGTAAGTCAAAAAAACGTATTAGGCAGCGTTTATATAGGTATAACAATTCATTTGTCTATCCGAAAGGTCAGGCTATCCGGCAGTTGAATGGAGCCTTCCCCCTAAGGCTTTCACTGGTCTTTTTGAGGCGCAGCTCGCGAATGCGCTCCGTGTTCTTGTTCCTGAATCCGAACAAGTCCTCCAGAGGCGGCAGCTGCCCCATAAGCTGCTCGAAAGTCACATAGCTGTTGGCGGCGTCCTCGAAGACAATGCGGTCGTTTGGAATACGTATCCTCCTCAGCTGTATCAGTTTCTTTCCTATCGTCCGCTTCTCGTCCTCAAAGCCACACCAGTAGCGCAGCACACTGTCCAAAGTCCCGTTATCCTCCACCGCATTCTTCGCATGGGTGCGGAATGTGGAGAGATTGTGATTGTTAGCCGCGCAGCTGTCCACCCACTGCTCGCCGCCCGATCGGTAGATTTTATCGTAGAGCGCCTCTATGGCAGCGGCAGCCCGCTCGTTCTTGAAATATTTGTTGGGCAGTCCACCCACCGCCTTTTGGCACAGCAGCGTGAGCACGTAGAGCATTTTTGCCCCACGGTGTGGCATACTGAGAGCCGTCTCCTCGCCATTGTCCTTGCGGACGAAGATAGAGTAGTCGCCCTCTCTCTTCATGAATTCACGTTTGTCCGACGGTCTCACCACGACAGAGAAGTTGGGTGAGGCGATATCGCTGACAGCGCTCTTGTCCACCACCTTGTCGCTGAGCAAGATAAGGATGAGGAATGGGTCCACGTTGTTGAGGGTAAGTCTGTTCCTGTCAATCTCAATGTTCATATAAGAAAGTGTTTAAGTAATAATAATAAGGTATGCCAAAAAGCCCTAGCGCCAGGTGTTTGGCGTAGGGTACAGAGATATGGTGTGATGGACAGAGAGTCCCCCACACAGACAATAAACAATAGAAGGAAATAAGAATAGAGTCATAATCACTTTTAATTAATCGGTTAATCATTAACTGTTAATTCAGATCCTTTTCCCACCGTGGCGATTATGTGTTCGTTGGTCACGTGCTCGGTTGGAGCAGCTCTAGGCTGTCTCTTGATCTAATAATTGTTCAATCGTTCAAAGATCCCTGATGGTCATTCCCCCATGGGAAGGGGCGCTTCTGCTGTTCCGTAGGAGGGTTTTCGCTCACCCTGGATGCAGTCCCTTGAATTTCGGAGCGCAAAGGTAAGTAAAAAAATTGAGAATAAAGAATTTTTCGCCCTAAAGATTGTTAACACATGCCCCCTTTTCAAATATTTCCCGTATCTTTGTGGGCAGAAAACGAAAATAAACGAACAATCTTTTCCTGGAATCATCAAAGAACAACAGTAAACATGGCTTTATACAGTATTGAAAGTGAGCAATACCTTGGAATCTCCCACAGCGGAGAAGTCACCGTAAACGGCGAAAGCGCAGTCGAGCTCACCGACGAAGAAGTCGCCACCCTCGTTCAGTTAATCAAAGAGAAAGGCACCACAGATGTCGACGAGCTCGACATCGCCACCTCCCATCCCGCCCTCTACCATAAGCTCGACGAAGCCTATAGCCAGATGGCCTACGATGCCGAAGAGCTCCAATGCCTGTGGGACGGCTACGAAAGGGAGTGTTTCGAGTACGACACAGAAGAACTGATGGAATATTGCGAAAGAGAATGTGGTTTTTCTTTTGAATTCAAGCCCGAAGAGTATTTCGATGAAGACGAACTGGAATACTACGAGGAAGACCCGGAATCCTACGAAGACGAGATTGACGATGTGAAGCGCGAAGCCTTCTCCAAGTGGCTCGACGGCTATGTGCGGAGCCTGTCCGACAAGGAAGTCAAGACCTTCTTCTTCGAACACATGCATGCCGATCCCTGGATAGACGACGTGTCGTATACAGTAGAAATCCCCGCCGCCATCATCCAGAAAGCCACCCAAACACCTTCTTAATGACGAGGCCCGTCACAACTGACCACCCTCGCCCCGCGCGCAAAGCGCTAAAAAATGTAAATATTAAGCCATTCATCCCCCTTCTCCCAAAAAGTTTTGTATCTTTGTGGGCAGAAACCTAAAAACGAACAATTTATTCTTGAAATAATAACATATGATATACGAATCACACCTCTTGAATTTAGTAAAACATTTCTTGATTCAAAATTTTAAAGAACAAGGGGTAGAATCTATGTGTATTAAAAAATTCCTACCACTTTGCGCTGCTCTGTTGTATCCGTATAAAGATGCATATATTCAAAAAAACGAGAAGACAAAAGATACAATTTTACCCATAATTAAGGCTATTAAGTTTTTTTCCAAGGTCAGGAAAGATCTTTCCAGTTACACGTTAGAGGGACTATATAACTGCTTCCAACATGAATGGTTACCAAGTTTAGATTCGAACCAACAAGTTAAACTAATTAACGGATTATCTTTAATAACTAATATTGAGGAGACGGGTTACTTTTCTATCAAAGGTAATGAAAAAGTTTACGACTTTTATCTTAACCAAGCAGTCTTTCCCGATGTTTCTCATAAATATGGAAATGATGATTACATTATAAGTGAATCGGATAATCAAAACGAAGAAAAAAGACACAATGTAGAGAACATCAAAAAAGGACTCGTATCTTTATCAGCCTTGAAAGAATGGCTATTGGAAACATTTCCACTCAATAAATACCCTTTGGGATTTATTAAAGAATTCTCATTTTTTTGGCAATACAGATTGACCCAAGAACAATATGGAAGACTTAAAGAAATCCTTTTATCTTTGAACCTAAAAGATAATACAGGTTTATTAAAGGAAGAGCCTTGCAGTAAAGTTTTTGGATCTGTTGCTCGTGTGGTTGCTCTCTTTGTTTCAGAATGGTATAAAAGAGAGTGTTGCTCTCTTGATGGAGATAGGTGTCTTGAAATAATCGGTCTTGAAAGTAGGCATTCTGAACAAATATGGAGACATTCTGGCCTACCAGAAGAATACTTGCATCAAAATGAGAACGAGAATAAGATGCGACAGATTGCCATGTGTGCTTTAGGTGGTCTCCCACTCCAATTTGCATATCAATCAGATAGATTTAAGCAGTTCGCAAATGGACTATTCATTCTCAAGAATAATGAAGATGAAACTACTGATGAGGATATAGAGTCTATCATTGATAGTTTTGACGATAGAAATCGAGTTTTTAAATGTTCGTTGAAATCCGGAAGTTGTAAAGAGTACCTATTAAGATTGACTGATTTCTTAGAGAGTGGCAAAACGGAAGATTTGCCTTTCGCTGCAAGTGATTTAGGAAATGCCCCATTTTCCAACTTCATGAAGATTCTTCAAGAAGGGTATGACAAAGCCTTACCTAGTAATTTCCTTCAAAAAGAAATTCGTATTTGGACTTATGACTTTATGGAAGAAGACGATGAGTCCAATCGCATCGAAAGTGAATTTTATGTTCACATTGGATTCTTGAAAAATTATAATGTCATTACCACTCGGGAATTATCTAAATTTGGAATAATGCTTCCTCCAGAAGCGAGCATGTTTGACGCCCGGCTGAAAATAACTCTGAAAGATGGTTCTAGCTCTATTACAGACGAAAAGAGAACGTATCACAAAATTGGTAATCATTGTGATGATTTCTGTGGAGCCTTTGGTTCGTCTTTAGCAACATCTATCGATTTGTTCAAGACTAGAGATATCGCCTTGCTGATTGAATGTGGAGATTATTGCAAAGAAATTGAATTGTATACTATACCATCATATCTGGAACTTTATGCGACAGATAATGGCTTCCTTTGGACTACCAAGAAAAATAAAGCCGCTCAAAAAGTGGTCTTTTATGATATGAACATATATTCACCTGAGAACGAAGATGATTTAGATATAATGACAAAGTCTTTCGAAGAAAACAATTGGGGGTGGATATATTTAACGGAAGCAATAAATCTCATAGATTCTACAGGAAGATTAATAACCATAGGACTCGGTGAATCTGAGTTAATAATGGTAGACTTTAAGGTCAAAAGTTTAAGAAAGACAATAGAATTTTCAAAAGATGGATGTGTTGAATGTGTGATACAAGACGATGATATTAAAGAAATACCTTTATTATACTTTGACGATAGAAAGCGGCCAATGCTCTCATGTGATGGAATGAGAGGCAATGACCTCTTGACAAACTATAAGATTGAATTTAAAACTACATGTGATCACAATTACTCTGAATGGACAACGAATAACGTTCCTCCCCAGGGTTTTCTTTCGATACGAATAACTTGCCGCGATGAAAGCAAGAAAAAGAGACAAAGGAGGTTAGAGGTTTATTTCATTCCTGGTACATACCCCATTGTCAAAAGAAACCTTGACAATAACTATATTTATATTAAAGGCGAGAAAGTTAGTGTTCTAGATGAATCATTGAGAGATAATCTTTCAACTGCAGACAACAACTTTAAATATAAGTACAAAGATAGTCGTGATAATCTTAAATCATCAAGCATTCGCTTCAGGATTGGTGATGATGATAATCATATTATCTTAAAAGTCTATCGTGCATTTATTTGGACTCAAATCCTCAATAAAGGTAAAACGATTAAACACATTACAAATGATGGGAGCGAAAAGCCTCCCGTTGCTTTAATTCTTCAAGAGAACATACATGTGAAAGTTGTAAACGAAGAAGGATATAAGGATTACTCTCCTTCTTATCAGCGATATATCGATTACTTTAGAGATCCAATGGATTTGTCGTTTGTGAAGCAGGAAAATAGATTAAGTGGTTTTTATGTCGATGAGACATCCCTGCCATTTCTGTATTATGTCTATATAAGCAGTTTTGATGATAACGGTAAAATCCGCAAGATAGAAAAGAAGAAAGATGATAATGGGAATGAATCCTTTTTACTAAATGTCAGTAACAAGGAAGAAAATAAAAAAGAATACTCCTTCTATTATTGGTCAGGCGAATTGGAAGACGCCCCAGTAAAGTTGGAACCAAAAGATTCAGAAGAAAAACCATTTCGTTTTGACATTCCCTTTCCACTACATCGTAAGGCTGTTGTCTTTCAAAGTTTGCGTGATTATTCCCCAAATCTTTATTTTAGACCTTTTTATGAAAGTGTAATGTGGAATAATTATGTACAAAGGTACGATAATGCAACTATAGACTACTTAATAAATTGTTATCGAATCGCCGTAGAACATAATGTGTATTTCTGCATATTCCCAGCGTTAAGGAATCTACAGAAAAGACATGTCTTCACAGATTTCATACGCGCATACATCCTTGGTTTGAACTATCACCTAACAAATGATGATAATAAAAATCTAATAAGACTGGCCAAAGAACTCGCAATGGATTGGTTCTTTGTGAGCAGAAGGGAATTATTCGCAAGGCTGGATGATGATAGCAAAGAAAAGATGCTTAAATGCATGAAAGAGCTTCTTTTGTGTTCACCAATTGAGCGAAGAGAACATGCCTATTCCAAAATATTTATAGATAGATTCTTAAAAAGCAACAGACCCTTCAATGTAAGAGATGGGAGACTTCCTAGAAAATTCTTAAAGGCACTTGACCGATTTAACGACTATGATGGATGTGAAAACACGCAGAATCGAATCGATCTGTTAAATCGTCTTGCCTCTACAGATGTTAATATTTTCCAAGAAATATGTAATATCCTAAATATATAGAAGTATGAAATTTGCAGATTTATATCAATCAAATTTACAATCAGTCAAAAGTAGTTTGACATCATTATGGTGCAGCGAAGCCTCTACTGAAAAGCAAAAAGGTTATGCAGAGCAACTTAAAGAACTCATTGACAAAGAAATCTTTGCCTCAGAAGAGTACGAACCATTAGTCCAGAGTATGGAGTATTATGAATCTTCAACTCCAGAGGAGGCAAAAGAAATATTCAAAACAGTGGATGAGTCCTTATGGAAAAAATCTCAGGAGGATGTGGATCGAACTAATGGAATGTTCAGACTAAAGTCCAAACCGGCTGATAAATATTTTAAGCCTTACAAACATCAGGTGGAAGCTTGGAAATCGCTGACAGCATCTGATTGCCGATCGATGGTTGTTACTACGGGAACAGGTTCCGGTAAAACCGAATGCTTCATGATTCCGCTAGTCAACGAACTTCTTCAAAGCACTGACAACACCCATTCAGTTAAGGCCATCTTCTTATATCCGCTGAATGCCTTGATGGAAGACCAAAAAGAACGTCTACAAAAGCTTCTTGATGATGGGGGCAAAAGGAGGCTGACCTTCGCCGTTTATAATGGGAACCTTCCTGACAGAAGAAATGACGATAATGAAGATGATATTGACAGGGAGAAGAAATATTATCCTAACATCGTTGCAACTAGAGATGAACTTCATCGGTTTGGCGCAGACATTATTCTGACCAATCCAACAATGCTGGAGTATATGCTTATTCGTGACAAAGACCAGCATTTGTTCCAATCGAATTCCCTGCGTTGGATAGTAGTAGATGAAGCCCATACTTTTACTGGTGCAGCCGCAACGGAATTAGCCATGTTGTTACGTAGAGTCCTCAATGCCTTTGGAACTGACAATGACAAACTTCATTTTGCCGCATCATCAGCTACTATGGGTAATAGTGACGACAAAGCGAAACAAGAAAAAGATTTGCGTAAGTTCATTTCGGATATTAGTGGAATATCCGAAGGAAAGATTGACGTCATCAAGGGAAACAGGAACAAATACACACCTGCAGAAGACACAGAATTTACTCGCTGCAAGAAGACCTTGACGGATGTTGAATGTGACTATATCAAACTATCAGAGTTACTTCCCGAATATAACAATACCGAGGAACGACTTAAGAAGTTGGATGAGTTTTGTGAACAAGGACTCCGAGCAAAAGTACACTTCTTCTATAGGGTAGCTAATAGTGGCATTCGGGTACAATTAGACAAGTGGGCAGACAAAGAAAAAGGCTTACTGAAGCTACAAAGTCTTATGCCCCTTGATCCTAAAGCTACGCCTGCATTGGAAGTTGTCAGATGTGAACATTGCGGAGAATATATAGCCATTGGTGAAATCTTTGAAAACAAGCCACAGTATTATAGGGCAGCAACTGACTCTAATGAAGACTTGTTTGACTTGAATGCTGAGAAAACGAACAGAGTATTCTTCGGTGTTGTACCAACAAAAGGAAAAAGAAAAGAAGAGGATAATTATGTCTCCATAAATGGTGATATATATATATCCATAGATGGTGACAAATACCAAAATGGAGTTAATCCAGATGGAGAATGGGCTATTGTTGTCAACATCAACAGGCAATGCCCCCATTGTTCAGCCAAATTATATCCTGGGAAAAAGGATGAAAAGAAGCCGTCTTCACAGAATCAAGATGATCCAGAAGACGACACAAAATTCAAGGCTACACGCTTGAGAATATCTGCTGAATTCATTGCACGTTTGATGGCTCCCGGTTTGTTGGACAACATGAAGCAAAGCGACCAGACTGGCCTTCCTCACAATGGTCAGCAGTATATCAGTTTTGTTGATAGCCGTCAAGCAGCAGCCAAGGGTACATTCCGTCAGAATGTTGAGGTGGAACGAGATTGGGTTTTCAGCCGTGTATTCCATGAACTGCTGAAGAGATCTTCAGCATTGAATATTACAAGACAAAAGCAAGATCTCGCTAATCAAATCCAGAATGCACAAAGCTCTGGAGATTGGACTACTTATGGCAATTTGCAAGCGCAACTTGGGCAATTGAATGCCCAATACCCAAATACTGCGTCTAAAAACTACCTTGAATGGGCTGATATTTACGAACTCCTTCGAGATGATCCAACTTGCAAGTCTTTATGCCGTCAATTTGCTAATCAAACAAACGAAGAGGTTAAGGGTGATGAGATAAACCATGTCGTAAAGGACCGATATATCTTTGCCATTATGCTCTCAAATCTTGCAAAATATCCCCCGTTCCAAGCAAGTGCTGAGACAATGGGGCTTCTTATGTCCTATTATCCCAAATTGAAGAAAATAACGGATTTACCTACAGCTGTAGTAAAATTCAATGATGACTATCATACGAATATTACTCTTGAGGAATGGAAAAATCTCTTGAAAATATATTTAGATAGGACACCTCGATCTAATGAATCCATATATTTAGAGATGAGCGGATTCCTCCATTGTGACATTTTCAATTGCTCTGAACGTTTCGGTCTCCAGCGTCCACCGCATAGAACTGCCCGCAAACCATATGTGAACGAACAATGCAATAACATTTCCCTTATTCCATTGTTGTTAGCGAAGGTCATAGACCCAAATAGCACAAATCTTTTAGATGTTATTAGAACGCATAGAGATGATATCAATAAGGTAATTGATGCAATGTGGGAGGATCTTCAAAGATGTAAGTTGCTCCAATATAGTAAGTGTATCAAGAATTCTAGTACGAGGAAATCTATAGATATAAACAAGATTAATGAAAAAGATTGGGATTTCGATAAGGACAAAAAGGATGATAACATACCCGATCTTCAAAAAAATCCAAATGGATTGCAACTTCGTTTGAATGTTGCTGATATTGCATTCAAGTTACCAGAGCATATTTACTATTGTAACATAGCAGAAAAAAGTGGTAAAAAGACACACATCCGACCTACATATACTACTTTCTGCGGTTATAGCCCATATCCAAATACAAATATAATCGAAAAGCCCATTGCTGAAAAAGAGTGGGAAAAGACATTTGAATATATCAATGGTGAAGATGCAAATCATAACAGAGTCTCTTTGTCCGACATTGAAACATGGTTGAAAGCGAATAGACCGGAAATGTACGACTATGGTCTTTTAGGGGATAATGGATGTTTCAACACTAGAGTGCTCTCAGTCCTATCCTATCCAGATCCATTTATTCAGGCTGAGCATACAGCTCAGGTGGAAAAAAATCTTTCCCGTAAGACGCAAGAATTATTCAAGGCTCAGGAGTTGAACATACTTGCTTGCTCAACAACTATGGAAATGGGTGTTGACTTGGGTAACCTGGAGTTGGTCGTCATGGCATCAATTCCTCCGCATCCTGCCAACTACAAGCAACGTGCTGGACGAAGTGGACGAAATGATGCTACAAGAAGTGCGTGTATCACACTCTGTTCTTCAGATGCTGTTGGCCATCGGGTTTTGCGTGACCCAATGCAAACAATTATTAAGCGCCAAGTTGAAATGCCTTTCGTAGACTGGGATTCACCGACCATCATTCAACGACATGTGAATGCATTCTTATATCGTAAATCTGGAAAATTTTTCAGTAATAATAAAAGAAGCAGTTTAAATTGGAGTATAATCGACATATTCTCCAATTATATCTGGGGCACAAGACCAATTACTAGAAGAAATGGCTCTCAGCAATATGTTGAAGATTATTGGACGGTAACCGAAAACAATATAAAAATTTTCCCAAAGGAGAAAAATCCATTAGGAGAATCTGCAGGAACAAAGTTTGAAGATTTTTCATTGTGGTTGGAAAATAATGCGAACCCTGTTGATGTAGAATACCTTTTGAAAGATACAGGCTATTCAGGGTCTGCTAACCTGTTTATTGATAAATGTCGTGAAGAATGGAAAAAACGATATGAAGAAATTGAACGTGAACTTTCGTATTATGGGAAACTATATGAACAAGCTTATAAAAAAGCCTGGAATGATCAAGATTTAAGGAACAAAAATCTTGTATTACAAGATGGAGAATTAAGTACACCATGGGGACTTCGTTTGAGGGGTAAGTTCAACGAAATTTTAAAAAGACGTTTAATTGATTATCTCGCAACTCATAGGTTCACTCCAAATGCGAATATGCCTGTTGATGTCGTGGAGTTTGACATTTATCTCAATAAAAGGATTTAAATACGGGCAAGAAACTCTTAAGCAATCCTTCATATTCTTTACAGCAGGCTCTCTCACAATATGCCCCAGGAAACATGGTCGTAAAAGAAAATCGTGTTATACGTGTTGCTGGCGCAGAATATTTTGGGAAAGACACTTCACACGATAGAACAGTCTTTTATACGGATGGAGTGGACGTTGTTGGCGCAGAGTCTGAACGGAGAATTGACGATTCCAAGAAACAGATATGGCCTGTTAGTGGTAGACAAGAATTGGAACTGATTCAAGTAAAATCATTCATTCCGGATATTAATGCACAAGATTCAAGAGTGTTGGATCCATCCCCATATACTACAGTCAATGCATATTTAGTGGGGGCTGAAGATTGGGAACCTTCGGGTCACCATCTGATGAGCACCCGTTGTAATCTGGATGCAGGTGAGGCTAAGATTATGTACTACAATGATGGCATTGGTTTCGGATATTGTATGTGCCCGGCATGTGGTAAGATGGAATTGGAAAATGCGCCATGTCCATCAGGTAACATGAAGGGAATACCGTCTACTATGATATCTGAATCCGGTAAAAACAATTTTGCTTGCCATTATTCCATCAATAGTGTGGACGATAATGGCAAACAAAAACTATGTATTCCTCCTAAAAACAAGTATTATAGGAATGTCATTATCGGAGGATTAATCCAAACGGATTTCTGCGAGATGGAAATAAAGAAAGTAAATGGACATCCTGCCAATAAATTAGACGACAAATCTCTCTTAACTACACTTGGTTTATCCATATGTCGTGCTTTTACAGAACACATCGGAAAAGACAGGGAATCTGTGGACTTCACGATTATGCTAAATGGCAATTTGTGTATCTTTGATACGAACCCTGGTGGGTCAGGGTATTCCAATAAGTTGAGTGAGACTCATATCAGATTGGATGTCATCAAGCGAGCCATGGACATGCTCGACTCGATTCAAGACAAAGAGGAAATACTGGATAAATTCACAGTGCGATATCTGAATGACATCGATATTGATGCTGCCAAGGAATGGATGCAGGCAGAACTTAATACATGGGACAGCACTCCTGACGAAGTAAGGAATTCACGCTATGCATCTGCAAGATGGGCGAACTTTATTGATATTCTCAAGGATTTCAAAGAAGCACAAAATGAAGCTACGCTTTTCTGCAATGATGATTTCGATAAGTGGAACTACTCAACATCTGAATTGGCAGAAGTACGAAAGACGTGGGAACATAGACTGAGGAACGTTATTAGAGATCATTCCACAGGTTCTAATAAAGTGGATTTGCTCATCCCGACCAGCAAGAATGTGCCTACTCAAGCCTATTCAGTTCTTCCTCAAAACGGATGGGCAAAATTGTATTCTACTTCTCAACTGATGGATGATGGATTCTATCCTTTGGCTTATGTTAATGGGCATCTCTACTTCACAGATGACAAGGAAACTGCTTCTATGAATGGAGATTGGGCTAGTGGAAGCGTATTCTGCATCAATAATCCGGGCGATTTGTATGATTTTTCAAACAAACGTACTTTAGAGATTGTCAACAATGCATCAACATGCGTGTTTTATCTTAGCTCAGATGAAACAAAGAGATGTATTAGTACCAAACTTGCGGAAATTGTTTTGAAATCGGCAGAAGAAAAGGGACTGGCTATCGATGACTTCTTCAAATATTGCAAGGGTTGTAATGACATCGTAAGAATATCATATACCGACGAACATTTCAAGAGTGTTACAGGAATGATCACTACGATGCATTTCATTGATGTTCTGCTGAAGAAGATGGAACGGAAAGATAATTTCCATATCACCTTTGTCAATGAAAAGTACTATACAAACATATCATATGAAGTATATAGTCCTTGGCTAAATATCGAAAAGTGGGAGCGTCGTAACACTATCCTTGAAAGCCTTGCCAATGATTGGATAGAAAATACTTACGATAAATCTGCGGATGAAGCCAAAGATATGTGGGAGAATGATTGTCGTAAGGAGAAATCATTAGCTCATTGGCGAGTTCTCTCTGTAGAATGTGGTAATAAGAAACTGAATATATATCCACATGGTGGAATAATAAATGAATGGGATGTCGATAGGACTGTACGACGTTATAAAATGGGCGATACTACAAAAGACTCCATTCATCTCATTCGAACGAATCCGATTATGTATATAGTAGAAATTGAAGACAAATGATTACGATTGAACAATATGACATTACTCAACCTTCCATGCGAAAAGCGTGGAAGGCCGAGTTCCATGATTTCCTCATTGAATATTATCGTCCATCGCTAATAAATGCAGAAAATGTGTTCAAAGCGATTTCCAATGTGGACAACTTTATAAAGAAACATAATCTTGGTGATAAGATGCTCCATGTAAAGGATGTAAGTATTGCCCAGAGTGTCAAAGACTACCTTTCATCCTACAGACCTTTTGCTATGGGTAGTACCATTCCCGCTAATGATACAAAAGTTATCGTCCTTGAAAGATATATAGAATTCTTGTCGGATTCCAATCGTCACAATACTACAATTGTCAAACCACATGGAAGAAAAGTATCTGATGATGAGCTTCTGGAAGCTACGGAAGGCATGATGAAGGAAGTCGTGTTCTTTAGGAGACAAAGGAATCGCGGCA